>Ga0209805_1000014_pt1 | contig 93959 bp, 100 predicted proteins | sample GraSoiAngelo_148_FD_185905 | JGI IMG/M metagenome (GOLD analysis project Ga0209805, IMG submission 185905) | Grasslands soil microbial communities from the Angelo Coastal Reserve, California, USA - 14_1009_09_20cm (SPAdes) (version 2) | ecosystem: Environmental > Terrestrial > Soil > Grasslands...
AGCCGGACTCGGTGGAGCTACCACCTCACGCTGCAAGTCCTGGACCTTCTCTACTTCTCATGGCTCGACTTGCGCGGGCCGGTGAGCGGCTCGGTGGAAGACCTGTCGGTCGCGCGCCGTGGAGTTGCCGGCGGCGTAATGCGCGGAGTGAGCAGGGTCGTTGCCACGACCGCGTGGGGAGAGGCTTGGCTGCTGGCAGGGCTGCCCGGCGGCTGCGGTCACTTCACCTGCCGGCGCGCGGTCAGCTGATGGACTGGGCCCATGAGATGAGGTCGCGCAGGCCGTTGTCGAACGTTACGCGCGGCACCCACCCGAGGTCGCGCTTCGCTTTCGAGATGTCGCTCACGTAGTACTTCTGGTCGCCCTCGCGCCATTCCGCGAAGCTGTACTCGGGCTTGCGACCGGTGAGCTCGCCGATCTGGTCGATGACCTCGATCAGGTTGCGCTGGTTTTCCGGTCCGCCGCCGACGTTGTAGATCTCGCCGCGCGTGATGCCGATCTTGTCGATCGCGAGCGCGTAGAGAGCGCTGAGGTCGCGCGCGTCGAGGAGGTCGCGCACCTGCGTACCGTCGCCGTAGATGGTCAGCGGCCGGCCCTTGAGGATCGAGTGGACGAAGTGGGCGACCCAGCCCTGGTCTTCGGTGCCGTACTGGTGCGACCCGTAGATGCAGCTCTGGCGAAGCACGACAGTGTTCATCTGGAAACAGCGCGCGTAATCCCTTACATACTGGTCCGCCGACCCCTTGCTGCAGCCGTATGGGCTGTGGAAGTCGATCGGCTGCGCTTCGGTGCATGGGCCGTTGTTGTGGTCGAGCTTGCCATAGACCTTGTTTGTGGATGCAAACACGAGCGGCGCGTCGTGGTTGTGGAGGCGGACCGCTTCGAGCACGTTGAGCGTGCCGCGGGCGTTGATGTCGAAGTCGGTGTTGGGGTCGACCAGCGAGGTCGTCACCGCGACCTGCCCGGCAAGATGCAGGATCGCGTCCTGATGGCTCACATGCTCGGGCAGCGCGCTCGCGTTCCTCACGTCCTCCTTGATGAATGCGATTCGGTTGGGATAGCGCGTGAGCAGCCACTTGAGGTTGCGTTCGGTGCCGGGGCGGCTCAGGTTGTCGAGCAGCGTCACGTACCACCCGTCCTTGATCAGACGAATGGCGGCGTTGACGCCGAGAAAGCCGGCTCCGCCCGTGATGAGGATCCGGCGCTCGGGCTCCGCCGGGACAGGCGGCCGCGACCTGGTCTTGCTGACGCGCTCGGACGGATCCATCGGCCCGCCTACGTTACCCGGTGGCGGTACCCCTGTAGAAGGCGATGGCCACTATCCACGAGGCCCCGGCGAGGATGAGCGTCTCGCGGCGGACGCTTCCACCGCGCGAGTAGAGGTAGGCGCCTGGCAGGAAGACCACTGAGAAAACGCCATAGACCATGTGCAGCAGACCCTCTCGAGGTTGGCCACCGGCGGCGAAGGCCGCGAGGCCGATAAGACCTTGCACCGGGGTCAGGCCGGCCATGATCACATAGCCCGAGCGAAAGCCGCCGCTCAGCGGCTGGTTGCGAAAGTAGTGGTACGTGCCCCAACCGCCCAGCACCAATGCGTAGATGAGGAGCACGCGGGCACCGTAGCCGTGGAGGAACGTGAGGGCGTTGTTCACGTTGAAGAGCGGAGCCGGGCGATCTGCTCGCGGAAGTAATCGACCGTGAGGCGGAGTCCCTCCTCGAGCTGGATGCGGGGCTCCCAGGCCAATCGCTCCTTGGCGCGTGTGTTGTCGAGGGCGATCCGGTAGACGTCGCCCTTGCGGCCCGGCCCGAAACGGGGTTCCAGCTTGTACTCGGTGAGGATGGACAGCTTGCGGAACAGGTCGTTGACCGTCACCGGGTAGCCGGAGCTGATGTGAAAGGTTCCACCGTCGCCCCTCTCGAGCGCAGCGAGGTTCGCCGTCGCGATGTCGCCGACGTGGAGCATGTCGCGCGACTGGTTGCCGTCGCCGTCGATCGTCACCGGCCTGCCCTCGATCATCCGGCCCGCGAAGATCGCGACGACCCGACCCTCTTCGGCGAAGAAGTCCTGACGCGCGCCGTACACGTTGGCGTAGCGAAGCACCGTGTAGTTCAGATGAAAGGTTCGTTCGAAGGTCCCGAGGTACTGCTCGAACGCGAACTTGCTGGTCCCGTATGGCGACAGCGGGCGGATCGGGTGATCCTCGCCGGCGGGGACCACGTCGGGCTCGCCGTAAAGCGCTCCGCCTGTGGAGCTGAAGATCACCTTCCGGACCGAGTTGTCGACGCACGCCCGCAGCACGTTCAGGCCGCCGACGACGTTGACCTGTGCGTCGTAGCCGGGATCGGCGACTGATTTGGGCACCTCTGATTGGGCGGCGTGGTGATTCACGACGTCCGGCTTGAACGACGCGATCGCGTCGTTGACCTTGGCGAGATCCCTGATGTCGACGCGGTGCAGCGCCGCTTGCGCGTTGACGTTCTCCTCGCGGCCGGTGCTGAGGTTGTCGAGCACAGCGACCTCGTGGCCTGCGGCGACGTAGGCATCGGCCACGTGCGAGCCGATGAAACCGGCGCCGCCGGTGACGAGAATCTTCATCGACGGTGACTGTACTGGAAGCTGAAGTCGTGAAGGCGGTGCCGGCAGACGTGCCACCTGCGTTCGTCCGCAAGGTCCTGGCCCGCGCGTCAGCCTTGCCGGAGGTCGCTGCTCGTATGCCCGAGGGCAGACTAACGCTCGCGGTGCGGATCACAAGCGACGAGGAGATGCGCGTCCTCAATCGGACCTACGCCGCGGACGATCACGCGACCGACGTACTGTCTTTCACCGGGTCGGGCGAGCACGTCGGCGACATCGCGATCTCGTGGCCGGCGGTGATTCGCCAGGCGGGGAAGTTCGGACACGACCAGCGGGCCGAGGTCGCGCTGCTGTCCGTGCACGGCCTGCTGCACCTGCTCGGCTGGGACCACGCCACCGCGAGCGAGCGGAAGGAGATGAACCGGCTCACTCTTGAGGCGCTTAGGGCGTCTCGGATCAAGCTTGCCCTGCGGCGGCTTTAGACTCGATACACGGTCTGCGGCGCTCGCCGCGGGCCTTGCCGTGTCTGCATGCAAGAAGAAAAGAAGGAAGAGCGGCTGATCGTCGGGCTCGGCAACCCCGAGTCGGAGTTCGCCGACACGCGCCACAACCTGGGCTTCACGTGCGTGCGCGAGCTTGCCCGCCGGCTTGGCGCGCCGATCAACAAGAAGCGCTGGCGCTCGCTCGCCGGCCGCGCGGAGTCACATGGTGTGTGGTTCGTGCTGCCCCAGACCTACATGAACCTCTCCGGGCAGGCGGTCGCGAAGGCGCTGAAGGACACCGGACTCACTCCGGCGCAGACGTGGGTCGTCTACGACGAGCTGGACCTTCCGCTGTGCAGGATGCGCATCCGGCGTGGCGGCTCGGGCGCGGGGCACAACGGAGTCTTGTCGATCATCGAGTCTCTCGGCACCGACGACTTCGTCCGCTTCCGCGTGGGCATCGGCAAGCCCGAACGCAAGAGCTCGCAGTCGGGCGTCCACTACGTGCTGGGGCGATTCAGCAAAGCGGAGGCGGAGCGAATCCCCGGCATCGTAGGCGGCGTGGCCGACGCTCTCGAGCTCGCCCTCCACGCGGGCGTCGAGCGCGCGATGGACCGCTACAACCGGCCGGGCGCGCTGGGGTGCGAGGAGCTGGCGTGAGCAAGTTGTGGGAGGGCGTCATCGCGGCAGCGCCGAGGCTCGAGGGGTGGATCGCGCGCGGTTCGTCGGAGATTCAAGTGGCCCGGCTGCCGCGCCCGGCCTGGCCGATCGTCGCCGGCGCCGTCGCGCGAGCCTGCATCGAGCGAGGCAAGACGGTGCTCATCCTCGCGCCGGCGCCGGAGCGCTTCGCGGACGAGATGCGGCTCTGGCTCGCCGGGCGGCCCACCACCAACGTCTTTGCCGAGGTCGCCGTTTCCTTCCTGGACCGGCCGCCCGCCTTCGACGAGGCGATCAACCGACGGCTCGAGGCGCTGACCGTCCTCGCTGAGATCCAGCCGGCTGTCGTCGTTTCGTCTCGGCGCGCGATCACGCGCCAGACGATCTCCCGCACCGACCTTGCCGAGAGCACCGTCGTGCTGAAGCCCGGACAGGGTCCGGACCCGGTCGTGGTCGCCGCCCGCCTGGTCGAGCTCGGTTATACGCGCGAGCCGCTGGTCGAGGAGCGAGGCCAGTTCTCCTTGCGGGGCGGGATCCTGGATGTCTTTCCTTCGGGCGCGGACGCGCCGGTGCGCGCCGAGTGGTCAGGCGAGGTCGTTGAGACATTGCGCTTGTTCGATCCCGAGAACCAACGTTCCGTGATGCCGGTCGGCGATGTGACGATCCGCACCGGTCGCGAGCTATTGATCGGGCCGGAGCGTGGCCGGGCGGCTGTCGAGCGGCTGCGCCACTCGGTGACGCTGAGCCGGCTGCGCGGCGATGTGCGCTCGGAGTGGGAGGACGACCTGACGCGCCTGGAAGCCGGTGCGGCCTTTGCCGGCGTCGAGTTCTATGCCGCCTACCTCGACCCGTCGCGGCCATCGCTGCTCGATCACCTGCCCTCGGCCGCAGTGGTCGTCGATTTCGAGCCGGGGCGCCAGCTGGCCGAGGCGCGCACGCTGCTCGACGAGGCCGCGATGCTGGCCGCGGCCGAGGCGGGAGGCGGCGAGCTGCCCCCTGAGTTCACGCTGCCCACCGTCCACCGCCTCGACGAGCTCGGCGCGAGGCCGCGCCTCACCGTCACAACGGGCGAAGGTGACGGGGACGCGATCGACCTCGGGTGGTTTGGCGGCGAGCCGCTGATCGGCCAGCCCCGCGCCCTCGCCGGGCTCGCCGCACGCAGTGAGGGCGCAGCGATCGTCTTCGCCACCGAGCAGGGCGAACGGGTTCGCGCGCTGCTCGATGAGGCCGGCGTGAAGACCCCGCCGACCGAAGTCGACCTCGACCTGGACCTCGAGGTCAAGCCGGCGCTTCTCCACGCCGAGGTGGACATCACCGCAGGCTGCTCCCAGCCGGAGATCGGGTTCCACCTCGCCACCGACGCCGAGCTGTTCGGGAGGGTCAGGCGTCCTTCGCGGGCGAGTCGCGGAAGGACGAAGGCCGGGGACATGACCCGCGAGTTCACGCTCGACTTCGAACCGGACGAGCTCGTCGTGCACGTCGATCACGGGATCGCGCGCTTCAAGGGCATGCGCCTCATCGAGTCGGATGGCGCGCACCGCGAGTACCTCGAGCTCGAGTACGCGGAGGGCGACCGCCTCTTCGTGCCAGTTGAAAACCTCGACCGCGTGCAGAAATATCTGGGCGGGGCGGAGGGGACTCCGGCGCTGCACCGGCTGGGCACCTCGGACTGGACGCGCGCGCGAGGGCGCGCGCGCAAGGTCGTGCAGGACGTGGCAGAGGACCTGTTGAAGATCTACTCCATGCGCGAGGCGCGTCCCGGCATCGCGTTCGCGCCCGACACCGCGTGGCAGCAAGAGCTCGAGTCCTCCTTTCCTTATGAAGAGACGCCCGACCAGGTCGCCGCGCTGGCCGAGATCAAGGCGGACATGGAGTCAGACAAGCCGATGGACCGGCTGCTGTGCGGCGACGTGGGCTTTGGCAAGACGGAGCTGGCCCTGCGGGCGGCGTTCAAGGCCGCGATGAGCGGCAAGCAGGTCGCGCTCCTTGCGCCGACCACCGTGCTCGCCCAGCAGCATTTCCACGTCTTCCGGGAGCGGCTCAAGAATTTCCCGGTCGTGGTCGAGATGCTGTCTCGATTCGTGGATGACGAGACGCAGGCGCGGACGGTGGAGGGTCTGAAGTCGGGCCACGTCGACATCGTGGTCGGCACGCATCGGCTGCTGCAGCGTGACGTCCGTTTCAAGCGGTTGGGACTTCTGGTCATCGACGAGGAGCACCGCTTCGGCGTGATGCAGAAAGAGCGCTTGAAGAAGTTGCGGACACAGCTCGACGTGCTTTCGCTTTCGGCGACGCCGATCCCGCGCACGCTGCACATGGCCGTCGGCGGAATCCGCGACATGAGCGTGATCCAGACCCCGCCCGAAGAGCGCCAGCCGATCAAGACCTATGTGACGGCCGAGGATGACGAGCTTATCGCCGAGGCGATCGGCCGCGAGCTGCAGCGCAAGGGCCAGGTCTATTTCGTGCACAACCGCGTGCGTACGATCCAGAAGGCGGCCGAGCGGGTCCGTGGATTGCTTCCCGAGGCGCGCGTGGCGATCGGCCACGGCCAGATGTCGGAGGACGAGCTGGCGTCCGTGATGGTCGACTTCGAATCCGGGGAGTACGACGTCCTCGTCTGCACGACGATCATCGAGTCGGGCCTCGACATCCCAAACGTGAACACGATCCTGGTCGAGCGCTCGGACCGTTTTGGCCTGGCGCAGCTGTATCAGCTGCGCGGTCGAGTCGGCCGTTCGGGCCGCCGTGCCTACGCCTATTTCCTTTATGACCCTAGGCGCTCGCTCACAGAACAGGCGGACAAGCGACTGGACGTGATCTCAGGCCTTCACGAGCTCGGCCAGGGGTTCAAGATCGCGCTGCGCGACCTCGAGATCCGCGGCGCGGGCAACCTGCTTGGCACCGAGCAGCATGGCGCGATCACGTCCGTCGGTTTCGAGATGTACCTCCAGATGCTGCAGAGCGCGGTCGCGAAGCTGCGCGGCGGAGCTGATGAAACGGCTGTCTCGGATGTGCTGTCCACAGAGGAGATGAACCTCGACCTGCCCCTCGACCACTTCATCCCTCGCTCCTACATCCGGGACGAGAAGCTGCGGCTCGGCGCGTACCGTCAGCTGGCGAACGCGGAGGACGAGGAGGAGCTCGATTCGATGCTGCGCTCGCTCAGGGACCGCTACGGCAACCCACCGGAGCAGCTCGACAACCTCGCGTACTCGCTGCGCGTGAAGCTGCGAGGTCAGCGCATGGGCCTGCGCGGCGTCATCGCCCAGGGACACGACATCCTTGTCCGCGTCGACCCGCAGCGCCTGCTCGACGTCGAAGAGCTTTCCCGGCGCATGCCCGGGCGCATCGCGGTGGGCCCGAACCGGATCAAGATGCGCCGCCAGGGCGAGGGCTGGCAGGCGGACCTTTTGAGCCTGCTCGACGAGATGGCGCGGCTGTACGAGTCGGCTCAACCGGCGGCCGTGCCGTCGCCTTCATAGAATCACTCATCGTGGAGAAGCCTTACTCGGAAGGTATCGCCGCCATCTTCGAGGTCGTGCACCGGCTTCGTGCGCCAGGCGGGTGCCCGTGGGACCGCGAGCAGACCCACGAATCGCTGCGCCCGTACCTCCTCGAGGAGACGTACGAGCTGCTCGAGGCGATCGACGCGGGCGACGACGGCAAGATGATGGAAGAGCTTGGCGACCTGCTCCTCCAGGTGGCGATGCACGCGGAGATCGCGGCAGAGGAAGGGCGCTTCGACGGGTCGCAGGTCTCCGAGGCGGTGGCCGCAAAGATGGTCAAGCGCCACCCGCACGTTTTCGGAGACGTGTCCGTCGCGAACGCGGACGAAGTCCTGCGTAACTGGGAGCACCAGAAGATCCACGAGTCGCGCGAGTCCGGCAGCGACCAGTCGGTCGTCGACCGCGTGCCGGCTTCTCTGCCCGCGCTCGCGTGGGCGCTCGGGCTCCAGAAGCGCGCGGCGCGCGTGGGGTTCGAGTTCAGCTCGCCGGCCGCGGCAGCCGAGTCGGTGGCGGAGGAGGCGAAGGAGCTGGCCGAGGTGACGGACCGCGAGCGGGCATTCGATGAGCTCGGCGACATGCTGTTCGCGGTCGTTTCGCTGGCCCGTTCGATGAAGCTGAACCCTGAGGACGCGCTGCGTGTCGCGGGGCAGAGGTTTCGCCAGCGCTTCGCGGCGGCCGAGGCGTCGCTGCGCAGCGAGGGCAAGACCTTCACCGACGTCGACCAGGACGAGCTCTTGCGGCGGTGGGAGGAAGCGCGGTAGCGGCGCCCGCGGATTACGTGCTTCTTGCGCGGAAGGGTCTATTGGTGGCGCTCGCAAAGGCGCGTTTTACGCAAAGCGTGCGGAACCCTTTGATATAGTCGGCTTCCCGTTCGACTTTCCAGAAAACGTCGCAGCATGAGACAGAACAGAGCATTGAGTGTCGCGGGAAGTGTGCGCACCAGCTCCTTGGGCGTGCGCAACCTGGTGGTGCTGGTCGCCATCGGCATCGTCCTCGTGTGGGCCGGGATCGCCTTCGCCCAGGAGGCTTACATCAGCCACAAGCTGAGCCAGCAGGTGTCGGACCTGCGCCGGCAGAACGCCGAGATCACCGCCCAGAACGCGGGCTATCACAAGGACGTGCAGGCGCTCACGTCGGGCACGGCCGACGAGGAGGAGGCGCGGTTGAACGGCTACGCGAAGCCGAACGAGAGGCTGTACCTCGTCACGACTCCGAGCCCGGTTCCGTCACCGTCGCCGAAGGCCTCTCCGGCGCATCCTTCCCCGCGCACGTCCCCTTAGGGAGGCGGCGCCGGAGAAGATTCGGCCGCTTTTGTGCAGAAGGGTCCTTTCGCTCGCGATCCATAGGCCCGCTTTGCGCAAAAGGTGCGGAATCCCCTGACTCGGGGCATGGAAAAGGCCGGGGTATAATTCAAATCGCGGAGTGGAGCAGCGGCAGCTCGTCGGGCTCATAACCCGAAGGTCCTTGGTTCGAATCCAAGCTCCGCAACCAATTCCCCGAATGAAATGAAGGGCACCCGCTGCGGGTGCCCTTCCTCTTTTGTTGACTGCTTACGTCAGCAGGTCGCTTTGAAGATCAGGGTCTCCACCGGCGGAAACTGGAAGTTACCTCCGACGATGTTGAACACTCCCTTCATCACGGAGTGCGCGTCAATCGTCGTGCCGTTTGAGAAAGTGCCCTGAAGGTTCATCGTCCCCATGGAGGTGTCCGTCCCATTAATCGGTCCCGTGGGCCCGAAGGTCGCCACACCGTGGTCGCCGAACCAGTCCGAAAAGCGCCCACTCGCGCTGGGCAGGCTCGGATCTGTCGGTGCAAACGCGAACGTGCCGGCCTGGGTTCCCGTGTCGCTGAACGTCATTCCGTCGGGCTGGACCGTGAAGTGGAACACCGAGTTGAACGTCAAGGTGACGATTCCCGGCGGCGACCCGCACAGCGGCGGATCGTTCGGGAACGACATCGATTGGTTTTTCGCAGTCACGGTCATCGTGGTCGCGCCACCGGCCATGGCAGGGATCGCGAGGACCAGGCACAACATGATGCTGGCGGCAAAAGCGAGCGTAGTCTTCATCCGACCACCTCCCCAGGGCTACGTTTGGCTTGGGCGCGGCTAACGTAACCCACGCCGGCGGGATGAGCAATGGGGCATTTGGCCCGGTGCTCGACTCGATTTTGAATACAATGAGTGACCCGTTTTTGACTCCACCCTGGCGGCCCATCGTGCCCCCATGAAATCCGAGAGAAGGTATGAACAAGCGCAAGCGAGTGGCTATCGACAAGCACCGGCGGAAGAAGAAGAAGCTCAAGGCGCGCGCCCAAGCCTCTCGCTAGCATCTTCTACGCGGTGCCGTAGCTCAGGTGGTAGAGCGCGCGACTCATAATCGCGTTGTCGGTGGTTCGAGTCCACCCGGCACCACCATGGCTGAGCTTCCATTCGGACGGATCCTTGTGGCCGTCTCTGGCGGCCCAGATTCGACCGCGCTCCTGATCGCCCTGCACGAGGCCGGACGTGACGTCGTGGCCGCTCACTACGACCACGCGCTGCGCGAGGGCTCGGATGCGGTGGCCCTGCAGGTGGAACGGCTCTGCGCGCGCCTGGGCATCCGCTTCGTCACCGAGCGCCGCATCGCACCCCTTCCCAAAGGCTCGCTGCAGGCGGCCGCACGAACGCTGCGCTACGAATTTCTCGAGCGGGCTCGCGCGGATGCAGGCGCGGATGTCGTCGCGCTCGCGCATACCGCCGACGACGTCGTAGAAGGCGTTGTCCTTCATCTGTTGCGAGGATGTGGGCTGGCCGGCTTTCGCGGCATGCCGGCCCGGCGCGGCCATTACGTGCGTCCATTCCTCGATGTCTGGAAGAGCGATTTGCGTACGTTCCTCGAACAGCGCGGCGTCCTCCCATACGAGGACCCGGCCAACCTCGAGTTGCGTTTTGCGCGAGTCCGAGTCCGATCGCATATCCTCCCGGCGCTCGAGCGGGACCGGCCAGGGATCACCCGGCGCTTCCGCGCTGCAGCCGCCGCGGCGGCTAGATGGCAAGACGCCGCGGCGCGTGAGGCGACCGGCCCCCTGACCCGGAGCCGCCTCCTTGCCATGCCCGAGCCTGCGGCCGCCGAGGCGTTGAAGGTCCTGTACGCCGGCGCCGGGGGACCCGATCCTGGCCTATCGCGTGCGCAGGTGGAGGCGATGCTGCGGCTTGCCCGTCCTGGCCGGGGAGGCCGAGGCGTCGACCTTCCAGGGGCCCTGCGTTTCCGTATCGTGGGGGACCACATGGAAGTCGTCTCGTCGCGGCGCACCGCCCCGCACCCGCCTCGCCTCGAGGTGAGGAGCTGCGCCGGCTGCGACGACGCCAAAGCGGTACACCTTCAAGGGGGACTTCAGCTGCGTGTGGGCTACCGGCGACCCGGGCTTCGGATGCGCCCCCTCGGGGGCCGCGGCACCCGCAAGCTGCAGGACATCTTTGTTGACGCGCGAGTGCCGCGTGAAGAGCGTGATGCGTGGCCGCTGGTCTTTGCGGGCGACCGGCTGGCCTGGATCCCGGGTCTTGCGGTCGACGCCGACCTTGCGGGCGGCCTCTCGGTCGAGAAGATGCACGTGGCGATGACGCCTATGCCGGTTGCGCCGGCCAGGAAAGTTGCTAGGCTAGAAACTCCAAAAGCCCCTCGAGGAGATCAGAGTTGAGCCGTTTCCCCCGCTCCAGCCTTTTTTACTTTGCATTGGTCGTTGTCCTGGGTCTGATTTTCTGGTTCACGTGGAACTCGATCCAGAACGGTCAGAACCAGAGCGACTGGGACTTCTCGACCATGATGACCCAGGCCGCGGAGGGCCAGGTCAAGGTCGTCGACATCAACGGCACGGACGGTGTGGTCACCGACATCCAGGGCAAAAGGCACAACGTCGTGCTGCCCGACTGCTCGGGCCAGTGCCAGTTCGTGACCGACCTGCAGAGCTACAGCGTCTCCACGGGAGGGAAGGTCGACGTCAAGTTCGAGAAGAGCCAGACCGGCAGCTACCTGATCAGCGTCCTGCTGCCGAACATCATCCTGGTCATCCTGATCGCCGCCTTCATGTGGTGGGTGCTGCGCCAGACTCAGAGCGGCAACAACCAGGCCATCTCATTCGGACGCTCGCGCGCGAGGATGATCGCCGGCGACAAGCCCGCGATCACGTTCGCCGACGTTGCCGGGGTCGATGAAGCGAAACAGGAGCTGACGGAGATCGTCGAGTTCCTCAAATATCCGGAGAAGTTCGTTGCCCTCGGCGCGCGCATCCCGAAAGGTGTGCTGCTCGTCGGTCCTCCCGGTACAGGCAAGACGCTGCTCAGCAAGGCCGTCGCCGGCGAGGCGGGCGTGCCCTTCTTCTCGATCTCAGGCTCGGAGTTCGTCGAGATGTTCGTCGGTGTCGGCGCGAGCCGCGTCCGCGATCTCTTCGACCAGGCCAAGAAGAACTCTCCTTGCATCGTGTTCGTCGACGAGATCGACGCCGTGGGCCGCCAGCGTGGCGCCGGTCTAGGCGGCGGTCACGACGAGCGCGAGCAGACCCTGAACCAGTTGCTTGTCGAGATGGACGGCTTCGACACCAACACGCACGTCATCGTCATCGCAGCGACGAACCGGCCCGACGTGTTGGACCCGGCGCTGCTCCGTCCCGGCCGTTTCGACCGCCACGTGACGCTCGACCGCCCCGACATCAAGGGCCGCCGCCAGATCCTCGACGTGCACGCGCGAAACAAGCCGCTGGACTCGACGGTCGACCTCGACGTTCTGGCTCGCCAGACTCCCGGCTTCAGTGGCGCTGATCTCGCCAACCTGATCAATGAGGCCGCTATCCTCGCCGCCCGGGCCAACCAGAAGGTGATCGGAATGGACGAGCTCGAGGAGGCCATCGCCCGTGTCATCGCGGGCCCTGAGCGCAAGAGCCGCCGCATCTCCGACAAAGAGAAGGAGATCATCGCCTACCACGAGGTGGGTCACGCGCTGGTGATGAAGGCGCTGCCGCACACCGACCCGGTGCACAAGGTCTCGATCATCTCCCGCGGCATGGCGCTCGGCTGGACGCTGAGCCTGCCCGAAGAGGACAAGTACCTGGTCTCGCGAGACGAGCTCATGGACCAGATCGCAGGCATCATGGGCGGCCGGGTGGCGGAGGAGATCGTCTTCAACGACATCACCTCCGGCGCGGAAAACGACATCCAGCGTGCGACCCAGCTGGCGCGCCGCATGGTGACCCAGTGGGGCATGTCGGACAAGCTCGGCACCGTCACCATGGGCCACAAAGAGGAGCTCGTATTCCTCGGCCGCGACCTTGGCGAGCAGCGGAACTACTCGGAAGAGATCGCCGCCGTGATCGACGAGGAGATCCGCTCGATCATCAACCACGGCTACCAGACCGCCCGGACCATCCTCACCCAGCAGCGGGGCAAGATGGACGCGGTCGTGGAGCGCCTCAAGATCGTCGAGACGATCGACGGCAAGGAGCTGGACGAGATCCTCGCCAGCGAGGAGCCCTCGGCTCCCGCCGCGGCGGCCGGCTCCTCAGGCGCAGCTTCGTAGAACCGATACGCCCGATCGCCTGACCGTTGTAGGCCGCGGCAACCTCGGCCGGAGCCTGGCTCGCGCATTCAGAGCCGCGGGCCTGGCTGCTCGGCTGGTGCCTTCACGCAGCGGCCTGCGCCTGCCGTCCGACGGCCTCGTGTTCCTGGCTGTGCCCGACGGTGCGGTGGTGGAAACTGCCGAGCGGATCGCAAAGATGCGGCCAGCCGAAGGCATCGCTTTCGTCCACGTGAGCGGCGCGCATGGCCTCGGCGCACTGGAACCGTTGCGAGCGCACGAAATCGGTTCCTTCCACCCACTTCAGTCGTTCCCCGCGCCACGCGACCCGTCCGCGTTTCGCGGCATCACCGTCGCCGTCGATGCTTCGACGCCGGCGTTGATGCGCCGCCTGCGCGCCCTCGCTCGCGCGATCGGCGCCCGGCCCAGGCACGTGACCGATCGCGAGCGCGTGCTCTACCACGCAGCGGCTGTGTTCGCGTCGAACTTTCTCGACGTCGTGGTGTGGGAGGGGGTTCGCATCCTGATGGAGCTCGGATGGACCGAGGCCGAGGGCACGGCGGCGCTGGTGCCACTCGTGGAGGGTGCGGTGGCCAACATCCGCAGGCGGGGGACGGTGGGGGCGTTGACCGGGCCGATCCGGAGAGGCGATGCCGAAACTGTCCGGCTACATCTCGAGGCGCTGAGGAGGGTTCGGCACAGCCCCTCCCTCTCCGTGCCCCGTAGGGGCGCGGCCCCCATGAATGGGGAGGAGCCATCTCACATTTATCGTATGCTCGCCCTGGTTGCGCTCGAGATCGCGCGACAGGCGGGGCTCGATCCCGCGGCGGCGGAGCGGACCCGAAAAACGCTTGTGACAAGGGCGCTGACCCCTGATGTGGCAGCGACCCGAAGGAGAAAGCGATGACCACTGTGCTGGACGTCCAGCGATTCAAGGACGAAGGTCGGCGCTTTGCGGTCCTGACCGCTTACGACTACCTCGGCGCGAAGATCCTCGATGAGGCTGGGCTTCCGGTCCTGCTTGTCGGCGACAGCCTCGGCATGGTGATGCTCGGCTATCCGACGACGCTGCCGGTGACCCTGGAGGACATGCTCCACCACGCGAAGGCGGTGGCTCGGGGCTCGCGCCAGGCACTGCTGGTCGGCGACATGCCGTTCATGTCCTACCACGCGTCGACGGAGCAGGCGATCATCAGCGCGGGAAGGTTCCTCCAGGAGGCGGGCATGCACGCGGTCAAGCTCGAGGGGGGAGGACCTGTGATCGAGATCACACGCCGCCTCACCGAGCTCGGCGTCCCGGTGATGGGCCACCTCGGACTCACGCCCCAGTCCGTCCACGCGATGGGCGGCTTCAAGGTGCAGGGCAAGACCGACGCCCAGGCGGCTCGCATCCTGGCCGACGCCAGGGCGCTGGAGCAGGCGGGCGCGTTCAGCCTCGTGCTCGAAGGAGTGCCGAGCAAGCTCGCGGTGGATGTCACCAAGGCGTTGCGGATCCCGACCATCGGGATTGGCGCCGGTCCCGGCACCGACGGCCAGGTGCTTGTCCTGCACGACATGCTCGGGCTCACCACAGGCAAGGCACCGAAGTTCGTCAAGCGCTACGCCAACCTGGCGGAGGAGATCACCCGGGCTGCGACGAGCTACGCCGAGGACGTACGCAACGGGACGTTCCCGGGGCCCGAACACGAGTACTCGGCGAACGGCTCGGCTCCAGCGAAGGACAGGGAAGAGGTCAGGTACGGCCCCGGATAAGGGACTTGCCGTATACGACAGGCCCGGCGCGATGCTCGAGGCTTCGCGCCGGTGGCGCTCCGAGGGGCGCTCGATCGGGCTGGTGCCCACGATGGGCGCCCTCCACGCCGGCCACCTGAGCCTGGTCGAGCTCGCGCGGCGCGAGAATGGCGTGGTGGTAGTCAGCGTCTTCGTCAACCCGATCCAGTTCGGGCCGGGAGAGGACTTCCAGCGCTACCCGCGTGATGAGGCGCACGACGGCCAGCTGCTCGCCCGAGCAGAGGTCGACGCAGTCTACCGGCCCTCGACAGAGGTCATGTACCCGCGTGGGGCCACCACCCGGGTGCACGTGAGGGGCGTCTCGGAGCCGCTGGAGGGCGCCGCCCGGCCCGGCCACTTCGAGGGCGTCGCCACGGTCGTCACCAAGCTGTTCGCCGCCGTCGAGCCCGACCGCGCCTACTTCGGGCAGAAGGACGCGCAGCAGGTGGCTGTGGTCAGCCGGCTGGCCAGGGACCTCGACCTGGGCGTTGACATCCGGGTGGCACCCATCGTGCGGGAGCCGGACGGCCTGGCGCTGAGCTCGCGCAACGTCTACCTCGACGCGGCCGAGAGGGAGGCCGCGACGGTCCTGAGCAAGGCGCTTCGCGAAGCTGCGGCCGCCTACGCGACGGGTGACCGCGATCCGGACCGGCTGCGGGTCCTGATGCTGGCCCGGCTCGGGTCCGAGCCACTGGTTGAGGTCGAGTACGCGGAGGTCGTCGATCCGGCTACTTTTCAGAAGCCTGGGAGCCTCGCCGTCATGGCCGTGAGGATCGGCAAAACGAGGCTCATCGACAACCACGACCTCGCAGTTCCCTTTCTCGGGTAGATGTGCCGAACTGCGTTACAATTGACGTTCATTTTGGCGGAGGCCGTTTTGACGACCAAGACCACACCAATAACTCTTAGGGGGTTCGTATTTTGTCTACTGAGTCCGGTGCCGTCCTGACCGAAAACGAGGAGGGGACCGACCAGGAATCTTCGGCTGCGATGACAATGGAGGACTACCTCCACTTCGAGGAGGAGGCCTTCAAAACCCCCAACCACGGGGACATCGTGGATGGGATCGTCGTGCGGGTTGACGCGGACGAGGTCCTCGTCGACATCGGCGCCAAAGCAGAGGGCGTCATCTCGAGCAAGGAGCTCGGCCTGCGCGGGGAGATGGACCCCGCCGGCCTCGAGCCGGGCGACCAGATCAAGGTCTATGTCCTCCAGCCGGAGAACGATGAGGGGAACGTGGTTCTCAGCCTGCGCCGGGCGCGGGCAGAGACGACGTGGCTTGTCGCGGCGGAGAAGCAGACCGACGGCACAGTGATCGACGCCGACGTCCGGGAGCAGAACAAGGGCGGGCTGATCGTCAACATCCTCGGCCTGCGCGGCTTCCTTCCCTCGAGCCAGGTGGCGCGCGCGTACGCGGGCAGCCTGGAGTCGCTGGTCGGCAAGCGGATCCCGGTCAAGATCCTCGAGGTCAACCGCAAGCGCAACCGGCTCATCGTCAGCCAGAAGGCGGCGGAGGACGAGGACCGAGCGCGCAAGCGCGAGGAGCTGTTCAGCCGGCTGCAGACCGGGACGACCGTGAAAGGCACGGTTTCAGGGATCACGAGCTACGGCGCGTTCGTCGACATCGGCGGCGCGGACGGCCTGATCCACATCTCCGAGCTCTCGTGGGATCGCGTGTCCAAGGTCACAGACGTGCTCCAGCTCGGCGAGGAGGTCACCGTGAAGGTGATCAAGCTCGACCCGGAGCAGACACGGATCTCCCTCTCGCTGCGCCAGCTGCAGCAGGACCCGTGGGAGCGCCTGGTCCAGTCGATGCCCGTCGGCTCGATCGTCGAGGGACAGGTCACCAAGACCAAGAAGTACGGCGCGTTCCTCCAGATCATGCCGGGGATCGAGGGCCTGCTCCACATCTCGGAGCTGTCCTGGGACCATGTCGAGCGGACCGAGGATGTGCTGAAGGTCGGCGAGACGGTTCAGGTCAAGGTCATCGGCATCGACACAGCGCGCCGCCGGATCTCGTTGAGCCTCAAGCAGCTGTCGGCGCCGCCCGCGAGCCTGGCCGGAGCTCGCACCGACCACCGGCACGACGAGTACCCCGAAGAAGAGGAGTAGCCCCAGCCTCTCCCGGGGCCTCCTCATAAATGGGGAGGACTGCTGTCAGCCGCCAAGTGTGCTGAGGCGCTGGGACGCGGGCATGTAGTAGGGGTCGATCTCGAGCGCGCGCTCGTAGTCGCGGCGCGCCCGGGACTTGCTGCCGAGGTCGAGCTCGCGGTCGCCCAGCTCCACGTAAAAGCTCGGCTCGGTCTCGCCAAGGTCGGCGGCCCGCCGGAGCTCCGCCAGACCGCCCTCGAGGTTATGGGTCGCGATCAGGCCGTCGCCGAGCGACCAGTGGTATTGGGGCTGGAGGGGGTCGACCTGGACTGACAGGTCGGAGCGGCCGCGGAGGTACCAGACGTCGGCCAGGATGGGGAAGACGGCAAATACGAGTGCTGCGGCGACCAGTACAACTGCGACTCCTGGTCGCCATGGATGGATTCCACGAGCCCCTCCCCCTCCGTGCGCGGCAGCGCGCGGCCCCCATGAATGGGGAGGAGCCTGGGCTGACCATAGGGTTCCGGCGAGCAGCCAGAACGCGCCAGTGGTGGGGGACCAGTCGAAGTTGAATACCACCCACACCGTGTAGCCCACCAGGGCGGCGCTCAGGGCGGCGACGTCTCGGTCGAGCCGGTGGCGCCAGGCTCTCAGTGCGAGAACCACGAGCACCCAACTCAGCGCAGCCAGGCCGAGGATGCCTTGCGTCGCGGCGATATCCAGCGGTCCGGAATGCACGCGGTCGAAGGTCACCAGCGAGGCGTAGTCCTGGCTCAAGAAGTGTCCGAAAGCGAGCCCGGTGGCGTCCTCGCCCCAGCCGGTCAGCGGTCGCGCCGCGATCATGTGCAGGGCGTCGCCCCAGAGGTGAAGCCGCAGCTCGGGCGGATCGTTGTTCAAGGCCCGCAGGGGAGACCCCAACATCACGAACAGTCCGACGCCAACGATCCCGAGAGACACAAGGGCGCTCCCAATCACGAGCCGCCCTCGCGTGGCCAGCACGGCCAGGGTCAAGCACCCGGCGACAGCTCCGAACGCCCCACTGCGTGAGGTCGTGACGAAAAGACCCGCGGCAAGGACGACGATCGCCATGGCCCAGGCGAAGACAAAGACGCCGCCGCGGAGCGCTCTGTCCACGGCCAGCGGCAGCGCCATGGCGACCAGCGCCGCCAGCAGGTTCGCGTTGCCGAGGTTGCCGTCTGGCCGGTACGCCGCATGCCCGGCCCACTGCCCGACCCCCAGGAGGGAGACGACGCAGGTGCCGAAGACGAACATGGCGACGACGGCGCTCCGCTGACGAGCCGTGTGCAGCAGCCATACGCTCGACGCGAGCAGTCCGATGTAGCTGAGCCTCATCGGAAGGGACTCGTATCGTGTGTACGAACCGGCCAGGCTCAGCGGCCACGAGATGGAGAACGCGAAGGCAAGCAGCGCCGCGGCCGCAGCGGCGAAAAGCGGCCACCGCAAATCGCCAAGCCGGGGTCCGTCAGGAAGTAAAAGTGAGATACCTGCGCCAAGGCATGCGCCGGCGATCACAATCGACGCACGCGGGAGGATGTAGGAATCGCTTGCGATGGGTAGAAAGATGAGCGGCAGAACGAGAGCGACAGCGGCTGGGAGAAAGCCACCGAGCCGCTGGAGAAGGTGCCTCACCGCGCCTCCTCGTAACTGAATTCGGGTGGCTGAGTTGGACGTTATATTAGGTGCAGGGGTACCGTCAGGTACCACAGTTTCGTCAAGGAGGTGCTGGCCCCACCTAGTCGCAGAAAGGAGTCCAGGAGGATAGGGACCTTGTATCCGTTTGAAAGATTTACCGAGCGGGCCAAGAAAGTTCTGACGCTTGCTCAGGAAGAAGCAGAACGATCGCACCACAGCTATATCGGCACTGAGCACCTGCTCCTCGGTTTGCTTCGCGAGGGTGAAGGCCTGGCCGCCAAGGTTCTCAACAACCTTGGCGTAGAGATCGGCAAAGTTCGCCAGACGATCGAGTCGGTGCTCGGCCGGAACGAGCGCATCATCATCCAGCAGATCATCCCGACGTCGCGGGTGAAGAAGGTCATCGAGATCTCCTTCGAGGAAGCGCGGCGCATGGGCCACAACTACGTCGGCACCGAGCACCTGCTGCTTGGGCTTCTCATCGAGGGCGAAGGGATCGCGGCGCATGTGCTCGAAGACCTCGGCGCGAACCTGGAAAAGGTGCGCGGCGAGATCGAGCGGCTGCTGCATGACTCGAGCGCCGAGACCGAGGCCGAGCCCGCGCCGAAGAAGCCTTCCAAGACTCCGCTGCTCGACCAGTTCGGCCGCGACCTCACCGAGCTTGCGCGCCGCAACCAGCTCGACCCCGTGATCGGGCGCGAGACGGAGATCGAGCGCGTGATCCAGATCCTGAGCCGGCGCACGAAGAACAACCCGGCGCTCATCGGCGAGCCCGGCGTGGGCAAGACAGCCATCGCCGAAGGGCTCGCGCAGCAGATCAACCTCGGCAATGTGCCTGAGTCGCTCCAGCACAAGCGCGTGCTGACGCTCGACATGGGCGCGCTGGTCGCGGGTACCAAGTACCGCGGTGAGTTCGAGGAAAGGTTGAAGAAGATCCTGGATGAGATCCGCTCGAGCCGCGAGGTCGTGTTGTTCATCGACGAGCTGCACACGTTGGTCGGCGCCGGCGCCGCAGAAGGCGCGATCGACGCGGCCAACATCCTCAAGCCCGCGCTCGCGCGCGGCGAGATCCAGTGCATCGGCGCGACCACGCTCAACGAGTACCGCAAGTACATCGAGAAGGACGCCGCGCTCGAGCGCCGCTTCCAGCCGGTCTACGTCGACCAGCCCACGCTGGCCGAGACGATCGACATCCTGAACGGCGTAAAGGCGCTGTACGAGAAGCACCATCGCGTGACCATCACCGACGCCGCGGTCCACTCGGCCGCGGTGCTCAGCGACCGCTACGTCAGCGACCGCGCGCTTCCCGACAAGGCGATCGACCTGATCGACGAGGCGTCGGCGCGCGTGCGCATGAAGCTGACGACGACGCCCGATGAGCTGAAGGACCTGCAGAAGGAGATCCGCAAGCAGCGCGCCGAGCAGGACGAGTCCGTCAACAAGCAGGACTTCGAGGGCGCGGCGAGCGTTCGTGACAAAGTCAAGAAGCTGCAGGACAAGCTCGCGTTGAAAGAAGCCGCGTGGCGCGACAAGCTCGGCGAGACCGTGCCCGAGGTGGGCGAAGAGGACATCGCGCAGATCGTCGCCGCGTGGACCGGCGTGCCGGTGTCGCGGCTGGTCGAGGAAGAAAGCGCGCGCTTGCTGCGCATGGAAGACGAGCTGCACAGGCGCCTGGTCGGACAGCACGAGGCGATCGTCACGGTGTCGCAATCGGTGCGGCGCGCCCGGGCCGGTCTCAAGGATCCGCGACGGCCGATCGGATCGTTCATCTTCCTGGGCCCGACCGGTATCGGCAAGACCGAGCTGGCGCGCGCGCTGGCGGAGTATCTATTCGACTCCGAGGACGCGTTGATCAAGCTCGACATGTCCGAGTTCATGGAGAGACACACCACCGCGCGGTTGGTCGGGTCACCTCCCGGATACGTGGGCTACGACGAAGGCGGTCAGCTGACCGAAGCTGTTCGCCGCCGGCCTTACTCGGTGATCCTGTTCGACGAGATCGAGAAGGCGCACCCCGAGGTCTTCAACATGCTGCTGCAGATCCTCGAGGATGGCCGGCTGAGCGACGCGAAGGGCAAGATCGTCAACTTCGCGAACACCGTGATCATCATGACCTCGAACCTCGGCATCCGCGACGTCAACCAGGCGGGGACCGCGCTCGGTTTCCAGCCCGCCGTGGTGGACGAGTCGGAAGAGGTCGAGCGCCGGCACAAGAACACCAAGGAAAAGATCGACGAGGAGCTCAAGCGGATGTTCCGCCCCGAGTTCTTGAACCGCGTCGACGCCGTGGTCGTGTTCAAGAGCCTCACCACGACGCAGATCCGCGAGATCGTCGACCTGCAGCTGATTCGGTTGGGCAAGCACCTGGCCGAGCAGCAGATCACGATCGAGGTCACCGACGCGGCAAAGGATCTCCTCGCCAAGGAGGGCTACGACCGGATCTACGGGGCGCGGCCGCTGCGGCGCGTGATCACGAGCCGGATCGAGGACCAGCTGTCCGAGCACCTGCTGCGCGGCAAGATCGCGCGTGGCGACGTCGTGCAGATCGACGTCGAGGGCGAGGACGGGCTCAAGTTCACGCCGGTCAAACACCGGCACAAAGAGCCAGCCGGCGCGGCTCCCGCAAAGCCGTAGATCAAGTTCGAACCGGCCCCTCCCCCTCCGTGCCCCGCAGGGGCGGGGCCCCCATAAATGGGGAGGACCTCAGCCGTGGAGGAGGTCCTTCAAGCGCTGGGACAGCCTGGCCGGAGTGGTCTGGCTTTTGATCAAGTGGTCGAGCGCGCCTAGCTTGACGCCGCGCTCGACCAGCTCCTTCTCGTTCCAGTTGGACAGGATCACGACCGGGATGGCCGCCGTCGCGGTGTCAGCGCGGAGCGCCTCGAGGACCTCAAGGCCGTCCATTTTTGGAAGCCTGATGTCCAGGAAAATGATGTCTGGGTGCGTGGCCCTTGCTTTTTCCAGCGCGACGAGACCGTCGGCGGCGACATCTACGCTGTACCCGTCGAGCTCTAGCTTGAGCCGGTACATCTGGGCCACCGACGCATCGTCTTCGACGAAGAGGACGCTTATGTCATCGGGGGCCGGCGCTGCGCGCTGATTCATTGCCCAATCCTTCGTTCCAGCAACGCGTAGCCGGTCGCTATACGACACACTGGGAATCGAGTACTTGAGCGTACCTGCCCCGCTCCGCATGCGCCCGATGGAGATCGGCGACGTGCTCGACGAGACGTTTCGCATGTACCGACGACACTTCGTCCTGTTCGCGGGGATCTCGGTCATCCTTGCCATACCGTCGGCGGCGATTTTCGGCGTGGCCTTCGCGTCCTTCTTTTCGATCCTGCAGCAATCGAGCGGAGGGATAACGGACCTGAGCTTTGTGACCCCGCTGCTCGCCACGCTCGGGGCGGGCCTGGTCGTCAACCTGCTGATTCTTCCGTTCACGATGGGGGCGGTCATGTACGCGGCTTGCGAGTCCGCGCTAGGCCGGCCCGTGACAGCGAGCGGTGTTTTCATGGGTGTTCTACGCCGCTACTTCGGGCTGCTGGGCTACTGGGTCCTCTTCGTCGCCACGGGCTACCTCGCATTGGCGCTCTGCGTGGCTCCCATCGCCCTGTGGCTCTGGGTCTTCGTCATGTGGATCGTGGTGACCCCTGCGATGTTCGTCGAGAACATCGGGCTGGGTGCGGCGATGGGGCGCAGCCGGCGGCTCGTGGAGGGCCGCTGGTGGCGCACGTTCCTCATGCTTTTCTTGATGTTCATCATCTGGTACGTCGTCGGGATCGCTCTGGGCGCATTCGTCCAGCTGGCCCAGTTCCTCCTCCAGCTCGTGGTGTCGCCATTCATCGCGACGGGGATCTCCCTGGCGAGCAGCGAGCTGGTCAGCGCGCTCGTCAACCCGGTCTTGCAGATCGCGATCGTGCTGATCTACTTCGATCTTCGGGTGCGCAAGGAAGGGCTGGATCTTTTCCAGATGGCGTACCGCCTTGCCGCGCCTCAGGCCACGTCCTGAAGCCGAAATTGTTCGGGCGCGTCCTGGCCGCTCTCCTCCCGGCGTTCGTCCTGGGGCTGATGACCGCCACCACCGCCGCCGCCGATCCCCTGCCACCGCCGAGCTACGCCGACGCGGTGCAGAGGGCCTTCGACTTGATCCAGGGCGCGTCACCTCAAGACCCCGCGCCGGCGACCGCCGCGGTGCAGGTCCTTATGGCCGGGGCCGGCGACAGCCAGCCTGAGATCGTCGCCGACCTGATGGCGCGCCCTCCCCAGTACGACGATGCCAGCAAGCGACTGTCAGCGCTGCTCACAGCCCTGACGGAGCCCGCGACCACATCGGACCCCGCGCTCGCGCAGCAGCGCCTGCACGACGTGATGTCGATGAGCCGCTACGACGCGCTGCACCGTCCGCCGTCGTGGCTCGACCGCTTCTATCAATGGGTCTCGGACCGGATCAGCGCGCTGCTTCGGCTGCTGTTCGGGAGCGGGGCGGGTTCGCAAACGGCGGCGCTATGGCTCGAGATCGTTGGGGTTCTGGTCGTGCTCGCCGTCATCGTCGTCATCGTCCGCGCATCGGGCGGGCGCTTTGGCGAATCGGCCGGCGTTGCGCGCGGCGGACCGCGACCGGCGGCCGACTATTTCGCGGAGGCGGATCACCTGGCGGGGAGAGGTGACCGGGTGGGCGCGATCCGCGCCCTGTGCGCCGGGGTCGCCGCTACGCTGGCAGGGGAGCGCTCGTGGGAGGGTAGCCCGCTCACCGTGCGGGAGATCTTTCAGCGCGCGCCTGATTTCGCGAGTCTGCGTCCGTTGCTGATTCCGTTCGAGGCCGCCGTCTACGGCGGGCGCGACGTTGACGTCGCGACGTATGAGAGGGCGGCGCAGGTGGCGGCTCGATATCGACATCCCGCGGAGGCGGCGGCATGAAAGGGGCGCGAGGTTGGATCATCGCCGCCGCGGTCGCTGTCGCGATCGCTGCCGTCGCGTACGCATTCCAGCCGGCTCAGGACTCTCCTGAGCACAGCTCCAACAGCGACGCGGCCAACGGCGCCTCGGCGGCGCTTCTCTACGCGCAGGCGATGGGGCATCCGACCGACCAGATCACGGGCAGCTTCGATCAGCCGAACCCCTTTTCGATCATGTTCGTCTTCACGCCGACGAGCCCATACACCTCAGCGGAAGCGGACGCCACGCTGGCCTGGGTGCGGCGAGGCGGCGTGCTGATCTACGCCTCGGAGCGTGGCGACCCGGAGCTCAACAAGGCGCTGGGCGTCACACGGTTGGGCGGCTTCGTGTCGGGCGGTCAGTACGCGGCCACACCGATCGTCAGCGGAGTGACCAAGGTCGCGGGCGCCGGCGACCTCGTGCCGCTCGACCCTGCGCCGACTCAGGTGACGTTTCTTCGCACGCAGCAGGGCTTTTCCGCCGGCTACATCCAGCGCATCGGCATCGGCTCGGCCATCGTGCTGGCCGACCCGCTCGTGCTGTGCAATGGCTATCTCGAGAAGTCGGACAACGGAAGACTGCTCGCCGACCTGCTCGGGACCGTGGATACCGGCGCGCGGGTCGCCTTCGACGAGTACCACCATGGCCTGACCGCGAGCGACCTGGCCCCGCAGGCCTGGGTCACCACGCCGTGGGGCGCTGCCCTGCTGTGGTTGCTTGTCGCTGTTTTCTTCGGCCTGGTGCTCCGCGGGCGGCGCTTCGGACCGGTGGTCGAACGGCCCGCTGAGATCGCACGCTCCGACGCCGAGTGGTCGGTGGCGGTGGGTCAGCTGCTGCGCCGTTCGAGTGCGCGGGCCGTGACGCTCGGCCTCCTGGCCAGCGCCGCGGAGCGCGCCGTGGCGTCGCGGACGGGCCTTCCCCTGCAGCCGCGCGAGCGGTTCTGGAATGCTCTGTGGGTGCGAGCACCGGAGGTGGCGGGCGAGCTGGCCGAGGTCGAGACGTCGCTCTACGCTGCTGCGAGCACCGAGAGCGACCTGCTGAAGGCCGCGCGGCGCCTTCACGCGATCGCCCATCCACCGCAGAAGCGGCCCGGGCAAACAAGGTGACAGGGACCGCGTCGACCACCGCCACCGAGTTCTACTCGCGTTTTCGAGAGCAGCTCGCCAAGGCGATCGTCGGCCAGGACGATGCGATCCGCCTGTGCGCGATCGCGCTGGTCGCCCAGGGCCACGTGCTGCTCGAGGGCGTGCCTGGAACTGGCAAGACGCTGCTCGCGAAGTCCATCGCGCGGGCGCTGACGCTGGAGTACGGCCGTGTCCAGTTCACCCCGGACCTCATGCCGGCCGACATCCTGGGCACCTCGGTGTACGACCTGACCACGCGCACGTTTGCACTCCGCCAGGGGCCGATCTTCACCAACATCCTGCTCGCCGACGAGATCAACCGCGCGCCGGCCAAGGTCCAGTCCGCGCTGCTCGAGGCCATGGAGGAGCACGGCGTGACGCTCGAAGGCAAGCAGTTGGCGCTGCCCGCTCCTTTTTTCGTCCTGGCGACGCAAAACCCGATCGAGTACGAGGGCACTTACCCTCTGCCCGAGGCGCAGCAGGACCGATTCCTCTTCAAGGTCCGTCTCGACTACCCGGTCGCGGCGGACGAGATGGAGGTGCTGCGTCGTTGGGAGTCGGGCATCGAGCTTCGCGATCCGGTGAAAGCCGGAGTCGAGCCCGCGCTCGGAACGGCCGACATCGACGCCTGCAGAGCGCAGGTGGCGCAGGTCGTCCTGGATGAGAAGATCCGCCGCTATGTCGTGGACCTCGCGGCCGCCTCACGCTCGGCGCCGGAGATCGCGCTCGGCGCCAGCACGCGGGCAGAGGTGCTCCTGATGCTTGCGGCTCGCGCCTACGCGGCGTTCGAGGGTGATGAGTTCGTCACACCCGACCACGTCAAGGCGCTGCTCGCGCCGGCTTTTCGCCACCGACTCATCCTTCGCCCCGAGGCGGAGGTGGCCGGCCAGACGCCGGACAGCGTGCTCGACGCCGTGGCGAGCCGAGTCGTTCCGCCGCGCTGACAGCGGTCTCTCGGTGATTCGCTTCTTCGACTTTCTACGTGGCCTCGCGCCGCAGCCGCGCCTGATCTGGGCCGTTGCGATCGGCGCCGGGCTGATCGCACTCGCCGTTGCGTCGCCGGTTGTCGGCTTTGTCGCGGTGATCTATCACATCGGGCTCGTGACCATTGCGACGCGCGACCTCGCCTTGCTGCCGGGTCGGTCTGGCTACTCGGTACGGCGCACCATGCCGGATCCCTTTTCGCTCGGCGAGCCGGAAGAGGTCACCGTTGTGATTCAGAACCACTTCGCGGCGGGGCTGATGGCGAAAGTGTCGGACCATGCCCCCGCCGATCTCCGGCCCGAGCCGCGTGAGGTCTCCGGCCAGTTCGACCCCGGCGGCGTGCTCAAGGTGACGTACCGCACGTACTCGCCGCGCCGCGGCGCCTATAAGTTCGGTCCGGTCGACCTACAGGTCTGGCGCGATGAGGGATGGTGGCGGCGCCAGGTCCGGCTGCCGGAGCAGCGCGAGGTTGCGGTATTTCCGAACATCGTTGCGATCAAGCGCATCCAGCTGTCGCTGCGGCGGGGACTGCGCGCGATGGTCGGCATGCGACGCGCAAAGCCGCCCGGCGCCTCGACTGCGTTCGCGGGTTTGCGCGACTACGTGCGCGGCGATGACGTGCGACGCGTCAGCTGGACTGCAACCGCGCGGCGCGACCGCCCGGTCGTGATCGAGGTCGAGGCTGAGCGCGGCCAGCAGGTCATCATCGCGATCGACTGCGGGAGGCTGATGACGGCCCCGGCCGGCGACCTGGACAAGCTCGACCACGCCGTCAATGCCGCGCTGATGCTGGCCTGGGTCGCGCAGGCTTACGGCGACCGTGTCGGCCTGTTGACGTTCGATGACCGCGTGACCAGCTTTATCAAGCCGGAACGCGGCACCACGCAGCTGCGCCGCATCACCGAGGCGCTGTACGCGGTCCAGCCCGAATATGTCGAACCCGACTTCGGGCACGCCATGACCCACCTCGCGCTCCGTGTCGGCCGGCGCTCGATGGTCGTGCTGCTCACCGATGTGCAGGACCCCGAAGCCTCGCGCGAGCTGGTCGCGCACGCGCTTCGGCTTGCGGCGCGGCACCTCGTGCTCGTCGTCGCGATGTCAGATCCTGCCGCGCTCAGCGCGCGTGACGACCCGATCGACACGACAGACCGCGCTTATGAGTGGGCCGCGGCGGAGGAGTTCGTCGCGAGTCGCCGGGAAAGCTTCGAGCTCTTGCGGCGGGGAGGGGTGCTCGGGCTGGACGTTGTCGCGGGCCGACTTTCGCCTTCGCTCGTGGAACGATATCTGGAGCTCAAAGAACGCGCGCTACTTTAGGTTAGAGCGCCCTGCTTTAGCGGCCGCGGCCGGCCGGTGAAGATCAGGTACGAGTAGAACAGCGTTCCGGTCACCAGGCCGATCGAGAGCTTGAGCGGGAACGGCGCGCCCGACGGCGAGATGTTGCCCTCGATCGTGCCGGCGACCACGAGGAGCGGGGCCAGGCCAAGCAGCAGCGTGAACGCGCGCCGCGCCGCGAGCACGAGCGCGTCCGCGCGCGTGCGGTTGCCGGGCGATACCAGCGCCCAGCCCATCAGCAGGCCACCCGCTCCCTGGGCGACGACGATCGAGAGCTCGAGCACACCGTGGCCGATGACGAAATCCAAGAGCCCGCCCGAGATGCCGTAGGCCGTCGTCAAACCGAAAAGACCGCCGAGTGAGATGCCGTTCGAGATCATCACCCACAACACGGGCAGCCCGAACGCGACGCCGAGGGCGAACGCAACCATCGACACGTAGATGTTGTTGACCATGATCAAGCCGCCTGCCTGGACGCGCTCGTCGGGCGGGATGTGAGTCCACAGCTGGTGGTGGTGAACCTGGTCGATGATGCGCGGGTCGGCGATCGCGTAAGCGGCTTCGGGATGGACGAGGACGACGAAGAAGCTGATGAACGCGGGCACGAACATCAGCGCCCCTGCGGCGAGCAGGTACGGCCAAGCCTGGCGGTACGTTCGCGGAAGAGTCTCGACGTAAAACGTCCGCATGCGCTTCAAGACGTTGCCGCCGCGGCGGTAGACGATCCCGTGGCCGCGCGCCACCAGGCCGTTGAGGTAGCGATGCACAGGCTCGCCGGGCCAGTCACGCTGAGCCCGCGCGAGGTCGGCCGTGGCACGTCTGTAGAGCTGGGCCATCGTCAGCACCTGGGCGGGCGTGAGCGCGTTGAGGTGAGCTGCGCCGGCGTGGGCGAGGAGGTCTTCCAGCCTGTTCCAGTCCGCCCGTCGCATGGCGACGAAGTCTTCCGCTCTCATGGCGCTGAGACGTAAGTTAGCAACAGATGGACCAGCCGCTCCCCGATTCCGACCTCGTCGTCGCCACCCCGGAGCGGGTTTCGTTCCAGTACCAGGTGGCCGGGCTCGGCACCCGCGCGATCGCCCAGATCCTTGACCTGCTGATCCTGGCCGGCGTGCTGGTCGGAATCACTTTCGCCGCGATCGCCGTCGGCCAGGCGGGCAGCTCGACGATCGCTTTTCTGGTCGGGGTACTCGGCGGGTTCGTCGTCGTCTTCGGCTATTTCTGGACGTGCGAGGCCTTCTGGTCCGGACAGACGATCGGCAAGAAGGTGTTCCGCCTGCGCGCGGTCGGCGATCGCGGCGAGCCGATGACGTTCTTCCAGGCCGGCATCCGGAACGTGGTTCGGATCGTTGACTTCCTGCCTTACGGGTACGGCGTCGGTCTCGTGGTCCTGTTCGTCAACGGCAAGGGCAAGCGCCTGGGCGACCTGGCCGCCGGCACGATCGTGGTCAAAGACTCGGACTACGTGTGGCTGTGGCAGTTGCCCGGAGGGCGGCCTCCGCCGCCGCCCGCCCCACCCGCGCCTGATGCGGAACCGGGCAAGGAGCCCGTCGCCCCGCCGCCACATGAGCCCCAGCCCGCCGCGTTCGCCCCGGCCACGCCCGCGGAGATGCTGCTCAGACGGATCGATCCGGAGCTGCGGCGATTCGTCACGTCCTATGCGCGGCGCCGGCCGGACCTGCCGCTGGATCTTCGCGCGCAGCTGGCCGGCCAGCTCCAGGCGAACCTACACGCGGCTGTGCCGGACGTGTTCAGCCAGCAGGGACCGCTGGCCGCGCTCGACTACCTCGCCGACCTCGAACGCGGGTAGGTTTTCCACCCAGCCAGTCCGCGATCTGCTCTTCGGTGAGGTTGCCTCCGGTCAGGATCGCCGCCACCCGACTGCCGGCGAGCTGCTGCGAACGCTGTTCAATTCCGGCGACGCCCGCGGCGCCGGCGGGTTCGACGATGAGGCCTGCGTCGCCGAGCAGGTGGCGCATCGCCTGGACCATCTCGTCGTCAGTGACCAGCATTACCTCGTCGACAGTGCTCGCCATCGCGTCGACTGCTTCGGTCACCGGCACGCGGACCGCGATGCCGTCCGCGATGGTCGCGCTGGGTGCGGTGATCGGGGCGTGGGCCTGGAATGAGAGGGCCATCGCGGGAGCGGTCCGCGCGCACACCGCGATGACTCTTGTTTGAGGTGAGTGATTCTTGATCCACGTGCCGACGCCGTTGACGAGCGCGCCATTGCCGAGGGGGACGAAGATCGCGTCCAGCGGCCTGGAGCTCTCTGTCAGCTCGACCGCGATCGCGCCGGCGCCCTCCGCGATCGCCGCGATCTGACCGTCTTCGATGTACAGGTCGCCTTTTGACTCGGCGTGACGCTTGGCTGCATCCTTCGCCTCGTCGAAGTCTTCACCTGTCAGCTCGACATGCGCCCCGAGCGCTCGCATGCGGTCGATTTTCAGCGGGTTGGCGGTGCGCGCGGCGAAAACGGTGAGGGGGCGGCGGCGCTTGCGGCATGCGTAGGCCATGCCCTGGCCGAAGTTGCCGGCGGAGGCGCAGACGATCGCGCTCGGATCGTCTCCCAGGGTGTGCATGAGGTAATCGGCGCCGCGGCCTTTGAAGGAGCGGATGGGGTTGATGGATTCGACCTTGAGGAGCGTGGTCACGCCAAAGCGTTCGCTCATTGGCTCGCAGACGAACTGCGGGGAATGGAGGAAGACGGGGTCGATCACATTTGCGGCTTCGTGGATGCGGCCGGGGGAGATGGAGCTGTCCACGAGGGGAGGATAGGCGGTGGTGTGGATTAGGCGCGTTTTGTGCACAACGCTCCTGTCGCGCCGCTTCCAAACGCGCGTTTTGCGCAACTCGTGCGAAATGGGTTCTTAACAGGCTGGCTTGAAACGGTTTTCGAAAAGATTCAAGATCGCTTGCGGTGTGCCGGTGGGGGCGGGATCGGCACAAGGTGGAGGAAGGGCGGGCCCGAGCTACGTGTGCCTAAAAAGGGACGCCGCCCCGGGGTAGTCAGGGCGGCGTCTTGACGCTCGTGGATAAAACGCCCTGCCTCGGTAAAAGGGTACGTGCGGACTTGTAAAACGCTGGTCTGCGCTTCACAGTCTCCCTATGGCCAAATCGACCATCACCTATGTCTGCACGGAATGTGGCGGGGAAAGCGTCCGCTGGGCCGGCCAGTGCCCCCACTGCCGGGCCTGGAACACGCTCCAGGAGTTCCAGGTCAAGAAGGCTTCCCGGGACGGCAAGGCCAGGACCCTTCAGCCCGCCCGCGCCGTTCCCCTGAGCGAGATCTCGGCCGAGGACGCGCCCAGGGCCCGCCTCGCCTGGGGTGAGCTCAACCGCGTCCTGGGAGGCGGCATCGTCCCGGGAAGCCTGGCCCTGATCGCCGGCGAGCCCGGAGTCGGCAAGTCGACCCTCCTGATGCACGCCGCCGCACAGGTTGCCGCCTCGGGCAGGGTGCTCTATGTCTCGGGCGAGGAGTCCGGCCAGCAGGTAAGGATGCGGGCCCAGCGGCTGGGCGCCCTTGAACCGTCGATCCTGCTCCTCGCCGAGAACGACCTCGACGTGATCTGCGAGACGATCCGGAGCGAGCTGCCGCGCCTGGCCATCATCGACTCGATCCAGACCGTCACCGACCCCGGACTCGAGGGAAGCGCCGGGAGCGTGACCCAGGTTCGCGAGTCGGCCGCCCGCCTGATGCGCCTGGCCAAGGAGATCGGAGTACCGATCTTTCTGGTCGGGCACGTGACCAAGGACGGTTCGATAGCCGGACCCAGGGTCCTGGAGCATATCGTTGACACCGTGCTGTACCTCGAAGGCGACCGGCGGCAGGAGCTTCGGATCCTGCGCGCGACCAAGAATCGATTCGGCTCGGCCGAGGAGATCGGTGTCTTCGCCATGGGCGAAGCAGGTCTCGAAGAGGTTCCTGACCCATCGGCCGCGATCCTCGCCACGACGGCGCAGGCGGCGCCCGGTACCGCGATCGTGGCGGTGCTCGAGGGCACGCGGCCTCTGCTCGTCGAGGTGCAGAGCCTGGTCAACAAGACCTCCAACAACGTGGTGCGCCGGATCGCCAACGGCATCGACGTCAACCGGCTGCACATGATCCTTGCGGTGCTCGAAAAGCGTCTCGAGCGGTCCTACGGAACTTCGGACATCTTCGTCAGCGTGGCGGGCGGCATCCGGATCACGGAGCCGGCCGCCGACCTCGGTCTCGCCCTGTCGATCGTCAGCAACGAAAACAACAGGCCAATGCCGGACGGCCTGCTCGTGATCGGAGAGCTGGGATTGTCGGGCGAGGTGCGTCGCGTCGGCCATCTCGATCGTCGCCTCCAGGAGGGGGCGAGGCACGGCCTGACAGGCGCTTTGATTCCGGCCGGCTCAAAAGCCGGGCGGCCATCCGGCCTCGAAGTGGTCGAGGTCCGGACCGTGGCGGAGGCCGTCTCTGCCGCATTTCCTACACAAATCCGGTCCGGCGCATTTATCAAGGAGGCCGGGATCTCGGTCTCTTGAGGAGGTAACCGTGAAGCGTTCCGAGTATCTGGCCCGATGGTTCGGGGTGGGGCTCGGAGTGGTCGGTGGTTTTCTGCTCGGTTATTTCATGGTCCGGGGCAACGCGCGCCCGGGCTGGGCGATCATCGGGCTGACGACCCTGGAAGGTTTGATCTTTGCCTATCTCGGCACGCCATACCTGCTCGGCGGGTGGCGGAAGATCAACTTCCGGCTGACGAGCACTCCTTTGCCGGACCTGCTCAGCGGACTGCTGGGCATCGTCGTTGGATTGGTGATCGCGGCTCTGATCGGTGTATTCGTGCGCGACCTCCCATACGGCGTTCTTGTTTCGTTCGTGCTGGCGCTGCTGCTCGCGGCCCTGGGCGCGTCGGTCGGCGTCACGCGGCGCTCCGAGCTTGCCGCGCTGTTCTTCGGAGGCGGACGGAGCGAGGCCGATACACATCGCATGCCGGCGGTGCTGCTCGACACGTCGGTCATCATCGACGGCCGAATCCTGGACATCGCCAAGACAGGCTTCCTCGACATGCCACTGGTAATCCTCAGCTCGGTTTTGCGCGAGCTGCAGACGGTCGCCGACTCAGCCGACGTCACGCGCCGCCGGCGCGGGCGGCGCGGTCTCGATGTCCTGACCGAGATGCAGAAAGAGCCGTCGATCAACCTCCAGGTCACCGAGGATGAAGGCGCGCCCGCGGGCGAGATCGACGCCCACCTCGTGCGCACCGCCAAGCGGAGGGGATGGGCGATCATGACCAACGACTTCAACCTCAACCGGATCGCGCGGCTGGAAGGCGTGGCGGTCCTCAACCTCAACGAGCTCGCCCAGGCGATGCGCCCTGTCGCCATTCCGGGCGAGGAGATCGTCGTCACCGTGGCGAGAGAAGGAAAGGAACCGGGTCAGGGCGTCGGCAGTCTCGATGACGGCACGATGGTCGTGATCCAGAACGGGCGACGGCTCCTCAACCAGACGATCACCGCGGTCGTGACGTCGGTCATCCAGACGTCGGCCGGCCGAATGATCTTCGCCGAGCCGGCGAGCACGGACTCGCGCCGTCCGCCAGGCCGGGTCAAACCCCGCGAGGAGGTCCGCGCGACGCCTCGCGAGGAGTCTTCCTGATGCCAACGGTGGGCGCGATCGTCGCCGCCGCCGGCAGCGGCTCTCGTCTCGGCCGCGGGAGCAAGGCGCTGGTCCGCCTGAATGGGCGGACCACCCTGGCGCGCGTACTCGAGCTGTTCCTGGCCCTGGACGAGGTGGACCGGATCGTCGTGGTCGGGCCGCCGAGCCGGCTCGAGACGGCCGCGCATGAGGTGGAGGCTCTGCATCCGCGCAAGCCGGTCGTCGTCAAAGCCGGCGGCGAGAGCCGGCAGGAGTCGGTCCGCGCGGGCCTGGCGGCGCTGGGGGACTGCGATTTCGTGCTCGTGCACGATGCAGCCAGGCCGCTGGCGACGGCCGCGCTGGTCAGACGCGTGCTTGCGGCCGCGATCGAGTCGGGGGCGGCGTTTCCGGCGATCAGCCCGCGAGACGCGGTGAAGCGAGTCGAGGGCAACCGTCTCGTCGAGAGCCTCGACCGCTCGCGGGTCGTGCTGGCCCAGACGCCGCAGGGTTTCTCCTATGAGCTTCTTTCTCGCGCGCATCGCGAGGCGGCGGACGCCGGCCTGGTCGGCGACGACGACGCGCAGCTCGTCGCCGCGACGGGCCACGTGGTCACCGTCGTACCGGGCGAGCCGGCGAACATCAAGCTCACAACGCCCGAAGACCTCGAGGTTGTGGAGGCGCTGATCAGGGAACACGAGACAGCGGCCCATTGAGGGTGGGCATCGGATACGACGTCCATCCGCTTGTGGCGGGGCGCCGGCTCGTGCTGGGCGGGGTTCAGATAGAGCATTCGGCGGGACTCGATGGGCATTCCGACGCAGACGTGCTGACCCACGCGGTAATCGACGCGCTGCTCGGAGCGGCGGGACTCGGCGATATCGGCGGCCTTTTCCCAGCGACTGACGACCGCTTCAAGGACGCATCGAGTCTCGAGATGCTTGCGATGACAGTCGACGCGGTGAGAGCAGTTGGCTATCGCGTGGTGAATGTCGACTGCACGGTGGTCGCGCAGGAGCCCCGCCTGCAACCGCACCTCGAAATGATGAAGGCGAGGTTGGTGGAGGCCCTGGGCACGAAAGACGTCAACGTGAAGGGCAAGTCACCCGAGGGACTGGGCGCGCTGGGGCAGAAAGCTGGGATCGCGGCCCAAGCAGTGGCAGTCATTGACTCGATCAGCTAGTTCGGTCGAGCCCATCCATAGGCTTCGCCGACACCTCCCCATAAATGGGGAGGACACTGAGCGGCGATGACGCTTCGACTTCACAACACGCTCATTGGAGCGAAGGAGCCGTTCGAGCCGCTCGAAGAGGACCAGGTCCGCATGTACACCTGCGGGCCGACGGTGTGGAATTTCGCGCACGTTGGCAACCTGCGCGCGTTCCTCTTCTACGACATCGTGCGGCGGCATCTGCAGGTGTCCGGCTATCGCGTCACGCACGTGATGAACCTCACGGACATCGACGACCGCATCCTCGACCAGGCGATGCACGCGGGCACGACGATCGGCGAGTACACGAAGCCCTATGCGGCGGCCTTCTTCGAAGACATGGCCGCCCTTCGGGCGCAGCGCGCCGAGGAGTACCCGCGGGCGACCGAGCACATTCCCGAGATGGTCGAGATGATCGCCACGCTGGTCGCCAACGGGAACGCGTACGTCGCCGACGGCGACGTTTACTACCGAATCGCGAGCTTCCCAGCCTACGGCGCCCTCTCGCACCTCGACCGTGCTGGGCTCAAGGCCGGAGCGAGGGTGGCGAGCGACAAGTACGACAAGGAGCACGTCAGCGACTTCGCGCTCTGGAAGAAGGCGCAGCCGGGCGATGAGAAGATCGGCGCCGCGTGGGACGCGCCTTTCGGGCGGGGTCGTCCGGGTTGGCACATCGAGTGCTCCGCGATGAGCAAGCGCTACCTCGGCGATTCGCTCGACATCCACGCGGGAGGCGTCGACCTGATGTTTCCGCATCACGAGAACGAGATCGCACAATCGGAGGCCGCCAACCACAAGACCTACGCGCGCGTGTGGCTGCACTCGGAGCATCTCGCCGACGCGACGGGCGAGAAGATGTCGAAGAGCGCCGGCGGGTTCACCACGCTGCGCGATCTGATCGATGCTGGTCACGATCCCCTCGCCATCCGTTTCTTCCTCATCGCCAACGCGCACTACCGCTCGCGAGTGCGGCTGAGCCCCGAGGCGCTGCACGCCGCAGCCGAGCAAGTTCGCCGCCTGCGCGAGTTCACCGAACGCGTCAACCGCGCGACGCCTGCTGACTCCGAAGACGCGGAGCTCGCCGACAGAACGGAGCAGGTCCGCGCCGGTTACCGCGAGGCGCTGGACGACGACTTGAACCTTCCACAGGGCGTCGGCCTGGTGTTCGACCTCATCCGCGAGGCCAACGCAGCCCTCGACGCGGATCGCGTCGGTCCGAACAACAAAGCGTCCCTGCTCGAGCTGATCGACGAGGTCGACGCACACCTGGACGTGATGCGCGCGGAGGAGCCCGGTCTTGCGGATGAGGTGGAGCGGCTGATCGCCGAGCGCGAGGCGGCGCGCAAGGCGCGCGACTTCGCGCGCTCGGACCAGATCCGCGAGGACTTGCGCACCCGAGGAATCGTGCTCGAAGATTCGAAGGACGGCGTCAGGTGGAGGAGAGTCGCCCCTTACTGAGGCCGAGCCTCTAAGGCAGTGCGGTCCTGACCTCTCCCGTCTCGGTGTTGTAGTAGTTGCGCGGGATCGTCATCACGTTCCTGCCAAATAGGACCAGCTCGAAGGCCGGTTCGCGGATGCCCTGCTGGCTGTGGATGTCGTGGGGCGGATCGAGCCAGGTCACAAACGAGCCCGGCCCGAGCTCCTTCTCGTACAGGATCTTCAGCTTGCCTTCGTCGTCGTGGTGCCAGTGGCGATAGCGGTCCTTGCCCCGGACCACGCATGCGATTCCCCATGAGTTGTGGTTATGCACGGGGGTCTCCTCTTGCGGCGAAAAGCATCCGAGCATTAGGGTCAGTCCGTCGGGATCGCTCTGCAGCACAGCTGATGTCGTGTCACCGCCATGCAGGCTTTTCATCTCGGTCTGCGGTATGAAGCCTGGGTCACGCGAGACTTCAGAGAGGAGCCGGCCTACCGCATTCAAGCTCCCGTCGTTGACGCCGCTCGCGAGCATCTCTCTCGCCCTGGACATGAAGTCTGCAACCATGCGCCTAGTGTGAGACAGGTGATTCACGGGCGCAACGCGGTCCTCGAGGCGGCGCGGGCTGGGCGGGTGATCAAGGTTTACAGGGCCGATGGCCTCGGTCACGACCCGCGTCTCGACGAGCTTGCGCGGCTCGTCCCAGTTGAGGTCGTACCGAAAGATCGTCTCGATTCACTGGCGCCGGGCGTGAACCAGGGCGTGGCCGCGGAGCTGAAACCACGTCGCGAGTGGACCCTCGATCAGCTCCTCAAGACGAACCCGTCACTCCTCGTCGCGCTCGATTCGATCCTCGACCCGCAAAACCTCGGCGCCATCCTGCGCAGTGCGGAGGTCGCGGGATGCGACGGCGCTCTCCTGCCCGAGCATCGAAGCGCCCCACTCTCGCCGGCCGCGGTCAAGGCGAGCTCCGGCGCGAGCGAGCTGCTGCCGATCGCGAAGGTTTCAGGACTCCCGTCGGCGATCGTCGACGTGAAGCGGGCCGGCGTCTGGTGCGTTGCCCTCGACCCGCGCGGCGAGATTCGGGCGTGGGAGTTCGACTTCACCCAGCGGGTGTGCGTCGTGGTCGGCGGCGAGGGGACCGGCGTGCACCGGCTGGTCAAGGAGCGATGCGATGCTCGGGTGCGTCTGCCCGTGGTTGGGCACGTGGCAAGCTTCAACGCCTCGGCGGCCGCGGCCGCCCTCCTTTACGAGGTGATGAGGCAGCGGCTTCCTAAACTGGATCACCCTGATGCCTGACGCAGCCACAGAGCTCGAACGCGCCTCCGCCGACATCGCGCTGACCCGCGACGCGCGCGAGATTCTCGATCGCGCCGCCGAGATCGCCTCGGCACGGGGATCCTTGAACGTCGCGCCGGCGGATGTGCTCAATGCGATGGTCCAGATCCCGCACAGCCTGGCCGACCGCGAGATCGCAGCGATGGGCTTCGACCCCAAGGCGATCGGCGCCCAGCTGCCGCCCGACGGCTCCGCCGCGTCGCTGCCCCTGCGGCAGCTCCTCGTCAACGCCAACCGGGAAGCGCAGGTGCTCGGCCACTACCAGGTCGATTCGATCCACCTGCTGCTGGTGATGCTGTACTCGGACTCGCCGACGACCTCTGTCCCCTTGATGAGAGCCGGACTGACGCTCTACGACCTCCGCCGCCACCTGCAGACCGCGAGCCAGAGTGCGGCGCCGGCAGCGGCGCCGGCTCCGCGCGACCAGGTGCGGCGCGACAAGGCTCTCCGCCGCAGGCCGTGGCCATCCCTGCGCGGCGTGCTCGGCGTCAGCCCGTTCTTCCTGGCGACCGTAGGCGTGACGGCGGTCTCCGGCGCTTTGCTCTGGATCAACGTCGTGCCCCGGTCGGTCCCGGTGTTGACCCTGGTCTTCGTGCTGGGTGGATGGATCATTTCGTTGTGCATCCACGAGTTCGGGCATGCGTTCGTCGCGTACCTGGGAGGTGACCGGTCGGTGGTAGGCGCCGGCTACCTGTCACTCAACCCGCTGCGCTACCAGAACCTGCTGATGAGCCTGATCCTGCCGATCGTCTTCCTGCTGCTCGGCGGCATCGCTCTGCCTGGCGGCGCCGTGTACATCAACCACTCCGCGCTTCGCACGCGGGCGTGGAGCTCGGCGGTTTCCATCGCCGGCCCAGTCGGGAATCTGCTCTGTGGATTTCTGATCGCCGGTGTGTTCTCGATCGCGGGTCCCGCGGGTTGGATCACGAACGCGACCGGCTATTTCTTCGCGGCCCTGGCTGTGCTCGGCTTTTTCATGTTCCTGGCGGTCGTGCTGAACCTGCTTCCGGTCCCTGGCCTCGACGGTTTCGGCATCATCCGGCCGTGGCTCCCTAACTCGGTTCAGTACACGGCGATGCGCTACAGCACGATCGCAATCTATGGGGTCTTCATCCTGTTGTGGTTCGTGGCTCCGGTGCGCAGCGCGTTCTTTCAGATCGTGTATCAGCTCGCGTCGCTGGCCAACATCGACCCAGCCCTGATCATCATCGGCCAGCTCGCCATGCGGTTCTTCTAGCCGCGGTGGAAAGGTTGATCGTCGACGGCTACAACGTGGTCCACGCCTGGCCTTCGCTGAAACGCCTCCTGGCCGAGGCGTCGCTGGAGGCCGCGCGCGAGAAGCTGATCGAGCGGCTCGCGGTGCTCGGCATCGTTACCGGCCAGTCCGTCACGGTCGTGTTCGACGCGCATCATTCCGCGTCGATGGCGAACTCCGAGGAGATGGTGGACGGCGTGCGCGTGCTCTTCACGCGCAAGGGACATTCCGCGGACCACGCGATCGAGCGCATCGCATATGACGCGGGTGGCTTGGGGGATCTGATCACGGTTGCGACGTCGGACCGATTTCAGCGCGACCTCGTGCGAGGCATGGGTGGTGCGGTGATCACCGCGCTCGAGCTCGAGCGCCAGGTGGTCGAAGCCGAGCGGGAGATGACGCGCCGGGTCCAGCGCTACCAATGATCCGGCGCACGCGCATCGTCTGCACCATCGGGCCCTCGAGCTCGTCGCCACACGTGCTGCGCGCGATGGTCCAGGCGGGGATGGACGTGGCGCGTTTCAATTTCTCGCACGGCGACGCCGAGACGCACCGCCAGGCGGCGGCGGCCGTGAGGGAGGCCGCCGAGGCGGCGGGCCGTCCCGTGGCGCTGCTGGGCGATCTGCAGGGTCCCAAGATCCGGACCGGTGAGCTGGACGGTGCTGCGTTCAAGCGGCTGGTCAGAGGACGGCTGGTCGGGCTCATTGCCGCCCCTCCGGCGCTGCGCGCCACCTCCCGACACGTGGGGAGGACAGATCTTCCGACGAATGGGGAGGACAGCGCTCGCGAAAATCCGGATGACATAACCGTCAGTCATGTTGAGCTCGTGCAGGCGCTGCGGCCTGGGGACCGAGTGCTCCTCGACGACGGGCGAATCGAGCTGGCGGTGCGTTCGGTGTCCGACGGTCGAGCTGAAGCGTCTGTCATGCGCGGCGGACTGCTCGGCGAGCGCAAAGGGGTCAGCGTCCCTGGACGGCCTCTCCCTCTGCCGGCGCTGACCGAGAAGGACCTGGAGGACCTGCGGCTGGCGATGGAGCTCGACGTCGATTACCTCGCCCTCTCGTTTGTGCGGCGGGCGGAAGACATCGTGATCTGCCAGCAGCACATCACCGGTCACAACAAGACCGTCCCTGTGATCGCCAAGCTCGAGAAGCTCGAGGCGATCAGGAATCTCGACGCAATCCTTGAGGTCGCCGACGCGGTGATGGTCGCGCGCGGCGACCTCGGCGTCGAGCTGAAGCTGGGCGACCTGCCCGCCGTGCAGAAGGACGTGATCGACCGCGCCAACCGGGCCGGCGTGCCGGTCATCACCGCGACCGAGATGCTCGAGTCGATGGTCACCTCCAACCGCCCGACCCGCGCGGAAGCCTCCGATGTCGCGAACGCGATCTGGGACGGCACGGACGCGGTGATGCTGTCCCAGGAGACGTCGGTCGGAGCCCACCCGGTCGAGGCCGTGCGCGCGATGGCCCGGATCTGCCTGGCCGCACAGAAGCACCCGACGTACGAGCGGGCCCGCCAGATCTGGCGCGAGCCGGGCCAGGTGGGAAGCGCAATCGCCCACGCGGCCGCTTCCACCGCCGCCGAGCTACACGCCAGGGTGATCATCGCGTTCACCGAGTCGGGCACGACCGCGCTGCGGTGCAGCAAGGCCAGGCCCCCGATGCCGATCATCGCGGCCAGCCCTCACCCCGAGGTGCTGCGGCGGACCGCCCTGTATTCGGGCGTCGTCCCGCTCCAGGTCAGCCCGGGGCGGGACACCGACCAGATGATCTCGAACGCCACCGAAGCGGCCGTCGAGAGCGGGATGGTCCGGCCCGGCGATCGGGTGGTGGTCGTGGCGGGGGTGCCGGTGGGCCGCCCAGGCCAGACGAACCTGCTTAAAGTCGAGACTGTTTGAACCCCCGGGGCTGAAAATTACCCCGTGGCGCCCGCCTCCCATGGCCTGCTGGGCCGGATCCAGCAGGCGAACGACAATGCCGTCCACCGCTTCGGTCCGCACACGGCCGAGGTCGAGGCGTTCATCGTCGCGGCCGGCCAGCTGACGCCCTGGCAGTGGCGCCAGGTCCTCGCCGTTCGCCGCCTGGTCGAGTCGGTCAGCAAGGAGGGAGCGGGACCGTCTGACTCGGCCCGCTCGATCCAGGCGGCCATCAGGAGCAGCGACACGAAGATCTCGGAGCCGATCGCCCGGGCGGGGGAGGTTCTTTTCGACACCCTGGCAAAGAGGAGCGAGGAGAAGCAGGTGGCGGCGTGGCAGGCGATGACCGCGCTCGTGATGCGCTCCCAGCTGCCCGCCCTGAAGTTCGCGGTCCACTACGCGCCGTTCGCCGCGCTCATCCCGCTGGCCGGGTCCGGCGTGCTGGATCCGAAGACAGTCCGCTTCATCGGCCGCCTCCAGGACCTGACCAGGGAGCAGCTCGAGCTCCTCGCAAGGCGCTGGCGCATCCAGCCCGGTGCATCTCGCGCTCTGCTCCAGGCGGTGGCGAAGAACAGGCAGGCCAAGAGCGAGGAAGCCGTGGCACTCGCCGCGCTGGGGATGATCCCCAACCACGTCACCGGGGACGAGGGATGGTCGGCGGTGCGCACCGTTGTGCACGGCGGCCGCGTGCTCGGCGCTCTGGGCGACCTGACCGCCCTGGAGATCACCGAGCTGTGGGTGCCGCTGCAAGCGGTGGTCGCGTTTGGGTCGTTGAGCGAGGTCGACTCGTTGCCCGCGGTTGAACGCGTCCGCGCGGCCGTAGACGGCGCGATCAAGCAGATCACCCGCCCTCCGCGCAGCAGGACCCTACCGAGCAAGCCCGTCGAGCCCGCGATCTACGGAACGAACCACGCTGAGGTCGCCGGGTTCATCAAGGGTGTCGCTGACCTGTCCCCGATCCAGTGGCTGCGCGTGCTTGACCGGCGGAAGCTGGTGGCCAGCGTGACGCGTGAGGGGAGCCTCGAACCGGCGGGTGTCGTGAGGTCGATCCTGGCGGCCATAGAACTGACGCGCCAGCTCGATATGTTCAGTCGATGCCGAGTCTTCGCCGCCGTCGAGCGCGCCGGTTTCGCGATCGAGTCCCACTCCCGCCTCAACCTCCAAGAGGTCCGCAAGATGCTCGCGCCTTTCGAGGCCTCCATCAACTTCGAGGAATTGAACGGTGGTGGCTTTGCCCACAAGGTCGCCGGGCTGGGCAGCTCCGACTGGCAGCGCATCGCAGCGGCCGCCCCGGAGGCCAACGAGGAGGCGGTCGCACCGCTGGTCAACGCGGGCACGGCGCTGGTCGATTTCTTCGGCGGCCGCTCGGACGACGAGGCCGTGGCCACGTGGCACGCGGTCGCCGCCCTTGTTCAGCGGCAGCACCTGACGCCGATCAAGTTCGCCGCCTCGTACGCGCCCTTCGCGACGGCGATCCCGGTGACGAACCCGCGGTCCCTCGGCGCGATGGTGTCGAGGTATGTCACCGCCATTGGGCGCCTCGGCGCTACCCAGTGTGGCGCGCTCGCGCGCCAGTGGCAGATCGAGGACGAGCTGTCGAACGTGCTCGCCAGGGCTGTCGCCGACGGAAGCGCGCGGCCGGCGGAGGAGGCCGCGGCCCTGGCCGCGGTCGTGACCGTCCCCATGCGGCTCGCGGGGAGCGGGGGATGGGCTGCGGTCAAGACGGCGGCGTTCGGCGGGCGCGTGATCGCAGTCCGGACCCGTCTGACCGCGGAGCAGCTGGCGGCGCTGTGGGTTCCGATTCAACCGGCCGTGCCGCTCGTTTCGCTCAGCGCGCCCCCAAAACCGCGGCGCTAGCCCAAAGGGTTCTATCGTCTTAGGTCGTGGCCAGCTCGCGCAGCAACGGCAGGCTTCCCAAGTTCCAGAAGGTGCTTGTCGTGTCCGCGCACCCGGACGACCCGGACTTCGGCGCCGGCGGCTCCATCGCCCGACTGGTCGACAGCGGCGCGGAGGTCGTCTACGTGATCGTCACAGATGGGTCGCAGGGCGGCGAGGACCCGAGCCAGAAAGACTCGGAGCTGGTCGCGATCCGCGCGAAGGAGCAGAGGGCCGCGGCGAGGGTCCTGGGCGTCAAGAAGGTCGAGTTTCTCGGTTACAAGGACGGCCACCTGGCTCCAGACCTGAAGCTGCGGCGCGACATCGTGCGGATGATCCGCAAGCACAGGCCAGAGCTCGTCATCACTCATATCCCCGGACGCGTGCTCGACGCGCCGATGGGCGGCTCACACCCGGACCACCTCGCCGTGGGCGAGGCGACGATGGCCGCCGTCTACCCGGATTCGCGCAACCCGCGCGCGTTCCGCTCGCTGCTCAAGCAGGGCTTCAAGCCGCACGAAGTCAAAGAGGTGTGGATTCCGTTCTGGACCTCGGGTGATTACCTCGTCGACATCACGCCGACCCTCGAGAAGAAGATCGAAGCCCTGCGGAAGCACAAGAGCCAGATCGCGAAACCTGGCCGCGAGTGGGACTTCGAGAAGTTCATGCGCAAGCGCCACCGCGATGTGGGTAAGCGGGGCGGATACCAGTACGCGGAGTCGTTCAAGAGAATCACGGTCTGAGGTTTGGCGCTCTATGGGCGCGAGTGCGTTCTGCTTGAAATTCGCCCACTTGGGGGACGCGGGAGCCGGCACTCGCGGGGTTTGGTGAGTGGTTGGACTACCAGGACTTGAGCGCCGACCAGATCATTTCTGCCCACGCTGCATATTGCGCGTCGCCGGGGTGCAGGTCGTCCGCAGCGATCCAGCCCTCACTGCCGATACCCGAGGTGCTCGCCTCGCTGATGTCCACCCATGTGAAGTTGCGAGATGTTGCCTCGATCTCCGCGATCGCGTTGAACACGGCCGTCTGCCTTTCGACGTACTCCCTGCCGCCGAAGTCGGTCGCAGCGGGGACGTACGACCAGGTCGGGATCGAGATCGCTGCGATCCTCGGCCGCGGATCCACCGCGGCCACCTCGTCGTATATGCGCGACAGCGATTCTCGGTACTCGACGGGGGTCCGGCCCTGGACGAGGTCGTTGACGCCGATGAGTATCGACACGACGTCCGGCCTGATCCGCTCGAGATAGGACAGCTCATCGCGGATCAAATCGAGTGTTGTGTAGCCGTTGACGGCTGGGTTCGTCAGCTCAGCGCCGATGCGCGAAGCGATGATCGACGGCCAGCTGTGCGCTTGGTCGGAGGCGCCCGTGCCAATGGTGTACGAATCGCCTAGCGCCAGGTACCGCATAGCTAGCTCAATTCTCCCCATCCCCCTCCGTGCCCGGAGGGCGCGGCTCCCCGCGAGCGGGGAAGACACTTTCTATCTCTCTATGTCGGCCAGCGCGCTCCAGACGTCTACTTTGGTTTTGACCCGGCGGACGACCTCTGCCGTGAAGTCGGTAGTCGAGGCCTGGCCGCCAAGGTCGGCGGTCCGCACCCCGTCGGAGACGGCCTCCAGCGCTGCTTCGTAGATCGCCCGCGAGGCCCGGTGCGCCGGGTCGCCTGTCATGTAACCGAGGAGTGAGGCCACGGCCATGATCATCGCCATAGGGTTGGCGACGTTCTTGCCCTCGAGCGCCGGCGCCGTGCCGTGGGGTGCCTCGGTCATCGCAACCGCCACTGCGCCCGCATCGTCGAAGGCGAGCAGGGTCGACTCAGCCCCGGCGATGGTGCCGAACATCTGCATCACCAGGTCGGACAGCGTGTCGCCGTCGCGGTTGAGGGCGGGGATGACCAGCGCCTCTCCGGTGGTGGCCAGGAGCAGGGCATACGTGGCGTCGATCAGCTGCGGTTCATACCGGACCGCCGGATGCCGGGCCGCCGCGGCGTCGAGCTCCTCTTTGAACATGCCCTCGTACACAGGGCTGACTGTGAACTTGGGGCCGCCGAACACCTTCGCCTCGATCCGCTCGGCGTGGCGGAAGGCGAAGTCGGCCACGATCCGGCAGGTACGGCGGCTGATCTTTTCGGTCCGGAAAGCCCACTCGTCGAGGTCGTGGCCTTCGCGCCATTCCCTTGCGCCGTAGGCGTCGTCGACGGCCATCCGGATCACCGAGATGGGCGAGTGGACGCCGGCCAGTGGACGTACGCCCGGGATGCGCCGGCCCGTGCGGACGATGATCCGCCCGTCGATCTGCTTGCGCAGGATTGCGTTGGGGCTGCCGACGTCGCCGGATCCCTCGGGCGTGATCGTGGCCGCCTTGATCCCGTACCCGAGCTCTCGCAGCGCGTCGGCGGCGTCGAGCACGACCTGGTTGCGCGATCGGCGCCGCTCCGCGAGGGAGAGGTCGAAGTCGCGGGTCTCGACGTCGAAGCCGAGAACAGACGGGTCAAGGAACCTGAGCGCCTCGCGGAGCAGTTCCTCGCCGGTCTGGTCGCCGTGCAGCACGGCGATGGTAGGTGTCGGCATCGATCGAATGATATGGCCCGGTCCATGAAGGACCGGGCCGTCAGGTCAGACGGTCGCAGGTGCCGGTCGACCGGGAAGCACTACCAGCCCAAGTGCCGCCAGCATCCCCAGCTGGTCGGGCACGCCCCAGTGCTCGACCATCAGCCCGTCCTCGAACCGCACCACGTCGAAGACCTCGATGTACGCGGTTTTCCCGGTCGGAGGGTGCCCGAAGAAGGATCCAAGGTTGGTCCCGCCGCCGCGCTGGCGCGCCCACACCTTGTCGCCGTCGACAACCAGATCCTGGATGGTGAGGGAGAAGTCTGGGAAGGCAGAGCGAAGGATCGCCGCGGTCCGCTTGGGCCCGTCTATGCCGTCGCCCATTCCTCCTCGCTGGTGCTCGACCGCATGTGGCGCGACAAGCTCATCCGCCACCTCCATCCGTCCCTGGTTGAATACCTCGTCGATGAGCCGTCGATAGAGCTGCTCGTTGTCGTGCTTTGCCATCGCTGTGCGAATCTCCTAAATTAAACCGAGGTAGCCTAGGATCAATACCGAGAGTCTAGACTGAATACATGACGCCAGTCAAGGCAAAGCGCCAATACACCTCGACGTTGCGACAGCAGCAAGCGAGCCAGACGCGGGCGCGCATCCTCGATACGGCGCAGCGCCTGTTCACCCAACGGGGCTACGGCGCCACCACGATGGAGAACATCGCATCCGAGGCAGGCGTGGCGACCGACACGGTCTACGCGACCTTCGGCACCAAGGCGGGGCTGCTCCACAAGCTCCTCGATGTCCGGGTCGGCGGAGATGATGCGCCGGTCGCCCTACTAGATCGGGCGGGGCCGCAGAAGGTTCGTGCTGAGACCAACCAGAAGAAGCAGATCGCCACCTTTGCCGCCGACGTCGCACAGATCCAGGAGCGCGCAGTTCCGGTCGACGACATCATCCGCAGCGCGGCCGCGGTCGACCCCGAGATCGCCGCCTTCCGGGCTCGCATGCATGGCCTTCGCTACGACAACATGCGGCGGTTCGTCTCGTGGCTGGCGGCGAAGGGACCGTTCCGACCGGGCATCGGCGAGGAGGAGGCGGCCGCGATCGTGTGGACGCTGGCCGGGCCCGAGGTCAACCGGCTGCTGAGGACGGATCGCGGCTGGTCCCGGGAGCGCTACGTCGCCTGGCTGGCTGACACCCTGGTCAGAACCTTGCTCCCGTAAGGGACGCCCGGGAAGGTGACGCACCAAAACGTCGCCCAGGCTGAGGGCGGGCGAATTCCTCTGCTACTATTGACAGCGCCTAGGAAACCTAGGCTTTTTTCTTTCTCCCCCAACCCAAAGAGACAAGCATGGAAGAGATCATCACCCTCGCCTGCACCGTCTGCAAAAGGCGGAACTACACCACCGTGAAGAACAAGAAGAACGATCCCGACCGGATCGAGCTCAGCAAGTACTGCAGGTGGGACCACAAGCACACACTCCACAGGGAGACGAAGTAACCGAGAAATGGCAGTCACAGCACGGAAGCGCGAAGAGCCGAGAGCCCAGCAGCCTGGCATCGCCCAGTTCCTGCGCGACGTCTATGACGAGCTGCGCAAGGTCGTCTGGCCGACCGGCGGCGAGCTGTACCGCTACACGCTGGTGGTGATCTTCACCGTGATCATCCTCGGCATCTTCATCGGCGGCACCGACTACCTGCTCGGCGAGATCGCCAAGCGCACCCTCTACAACAACGGGATCCACTGATGGCTGTAGAGCGGACCCAAACCACGCCTGAGGACGAGGCCCAGTGGTACGTCGTCCATGCCTACTCCGGACATGAGGAGAAGGTCAAGAAGAACCTCGAGAAGAGGATCGAGTCGATGGACATGCAGGACAAGATCCTCCAGGTGCTCGTCCCGATGGAGGACGAGATCGAGATCAAAGACGGCAAGCGCCGCCACGTCCAGAAGCGCATCTTCCCGGGCTACATCCTGGTCCGGATGAAGATGTCGAACGAGTCGTGGTTCGTCGTCCGCAACACGCCGGGCGTGACGAGCTTTGTCGGCTCGGCGAACAGCCCGGTGCCTCTCCAGGAAAAAGAGGTGCGGGCGATCCAGAAGCAGATGAAGCAGGAAGCCCCGAAGATCCGCGTCGAGTTCCAGGTGGGCGAGTCCGTGCGCGTCGTGGACGGGCCGTTCACCGACTTCCACGGCAAGGTCGACGAGATCAACCCGGAGAAGGGCAAGCTGAAAGTGCTGGTCAACATGTTCGGCCGAGAGACGCCGGTCGAGCTCGACCTTCTGCAGGTCGAGAAAGTCCACTAGTCGGACATATAGATAGGTAATGGGTAAGAAGAAGGTTCGCGCCGTGCTGAAGCTCGAGCTGCAGGCCGGCAGGGCAACGCCCGCGCCGCCTGTCGGCACCGCGCTTGGCCCGCACGGCATCAACATCATGGAATTCACCAAGGCCTACAACGAGCGCACCGCTCAGCAGGCCGGTGACGTCGTGCCGGCCCTGATTACGATCTTCGAGGACCGCAGCTTCTCGTTCGTGCTCAAGACGCCGCCGGCGGTCCAGCTGCTGAAGCGGGCGGCCGGAGTCGAGAAGGGCTCGGCCAAGCCCAACCGCGAGAAGATCGGACACGTGACGCGCCAGCAGGTGCGGCAGATCGTGGACGCGAAAGGCAAGGACCTCAACGCGTACGACACCGAGGCCGCGATGAAGATGATCGAGGGCACCGCGCGATCGATGGGCCTCGAGGTAATCGAGTAGTGCCCAAGAAACGAGGCAAGAAGTACATCGAGGCGGCCAAGAAAGTCGAAGCCGCGCTGTCGAGCAACGGCGATGGGGGCCTGGACCCGGAGAGAGCCTGCCAGATGGTCCGCGAGACGTCGATCTCGAAGTTCGATGCGACGGTCGAGGCGCACATCCGGCTCGGCGTCGACCCGCGGCACGCGGAGCAGATGGTGCGCGGATCGGTCGTGCTGCCGAACGGCACAGGAAAGAAGGTGCGCGTCGCTGTCTTCGCCGTCGGCGATAAAGCCCGCGAGGCGCAGGACGCCGGCGCCGACGTCGTCGGCGGTGATGACCTCGTCAAGAAGGTCTCCGAGGGCTGGACCGATTTCGACGCCGCGATCGCGACGCCGGACATCATGTCGAAAGTCGGACCGCTCGGCAAGGTCCTGGGCCCACGGGGCTTGATGCCGAACCCGAAGTCGGGCACGGTGACCAACGACGTCGCGCGCGCGGTGACCGAGGCGAAGGGCGGCAAGGTCGAGTTCCGGACGGACAAGTTCGGGATCATCCATGTGCCCATCGGCAAGGTCTCGTTCGATGAGAAGCAGCTGCACCAGAACCTCACGACCCTCGTCGACGCGCTCATCCGTAACAAGCCGGCGACTTCCAAGGGCCAGTACCTGCGGAGCTTCTACCTGGTGTCGACGCAGGGCCCATCGGTCCCGGTCGACGTGAGGGAAGCCGCCAAGCTGTCCGTCGCGAGCTAGGCGAGAAGCTCCCGGCCTACCTCCACTCGGTGCGGCCGCAGATGCGGCATACGTATTCGGACTGCCCCTTGGCGTTCGTCTTGCCAGTGGCCTTGAACACCAACCCGGACAGCGGACGGACCTGACACAGACAGGGCTTCTGCGGCGTGGCCTCTGGCGTTGACCCCTGCATGTCGATCAATCTGAATTGTGCGCTTACCCTTGTGAAATGTACGGGCCGGTAGGCTGCCGCGGGATACCGCGACATTGGCCGCTGGCATCGCGATCAGTTCGTCGACGGCGAGTGGCGGGACCTGGTCATGACGGAGCTGATGCGGGAGGACTGGGACAAGGCTCGGGTATAATTCCGCTTCTGCCCTAGACCGTAGGTGCGGCGCGAGCCGCTTAATCTCCTACCGAGGCAATTCGTAAGTGAAGGACATTGATCCTTCCTGCCTTGACGTGAATGTTGGGCGGGGAGGATTTTTCATTTGCCGAGAGCGCGTAAAGAACAGAAGGCCGAGCAGGTCGACCTGCTGACGGAGAAGTTGAAGAGGGCCAAGGTCGCGGTCCTCACCGACTATCGCGGCCTGACCGTCGGCCAGATCCAGGATCTGCGCGGCAAGCTCCGCACCGGCGACGTCGAGTACCGCGTCGTCAAGAACACGCTGGCCCGGCGCGCGGCCGAAGCGGCCGGTGTGCCCGCGCTGCAGAAAGAGCTCGAGGGCCCGGTGGCGATCGCGTTCGGATACGACGACCTCGCAACCCCGGCCAAGCTCATCAACGAATGGGTTCGCACGAGCCGCCTGAAGCTGGATGTCAAGGGTGGTCTCGTCGAGGGCCGCGTCTTCTCGCCGGACCAGGTCAAGCAGCTGGCCGATCTGCCGTCTCGCGAAGTCCTGCTCGCCCAGCTCCTGGGCACCCTGCAATCACCCGTCGGTCAGCTGGTCGCGATCATGCAAACACCGCATCAGCAGCTCCTCGGAGTGCTGAACGCGTACAAGACAAAACTGGAGGCGGCGTAAATGGCGGCTACGAAGATCACCCCGAAAGAGTTCGTTGAGGCGCTCAAAGACTGGAGCATCCTCGATGTCGTCGAGGCAGTGAAGGCAATCGAGGACGAGTTCGGCATCAAGGCGGCGGCCCCGGTGGCTGTGGCCGCGGTGGCCGGACCCGCGGCGGGCGGCGAGGCGGCGGCACCGGAAGAGGAGCAGACGGAGTTCACCGTCACGCTCACCGCGGTCGGCGACAGCAAGATCAACGTGATCAAGGCAGTCCGCGAGCTGACCCAGCTCGGCCTGAAGGAGGCGAAGGACCTCGTCGACGCGGCGCCTAAGCCGGTGCTCGAGAACGTTGCGAAGGCCGACGCCGAGAAGGCAGTCGCCCGGCTGAAGGAAGCCGGCGCGACGGCGGAGCTGAAGTAGACCGGAGCTGACGCGGGGCGCCCTCCCGCGCCTTTGGCGCGGGGGCCCCAGCGGTAGACGACTTACTGCGGCGCGCCGGCTCGCGGCCGGCGGGCTGCTTGGGTTCGGGCGGTGCGGTGACGCGGGGGATCGGCCTCGTCACCGCGCGGCCGGGACCGGCTCGGACCGACTCGCCGTGGTGGTCGAAGCGCAGCGGCCGGCCGCGCACGAGCGTGTAGGTGACGCGCCGGTGGTCGACGGTCACCTTGAGCAACCGGCCGAGGAAAGTGACCCTGAAGGTCAGCTTGCGAATCGCGGCAGGCAATCGCGGGCTGAAACCAAGCGAATCACCATGGTGTCGCATCCCGCCGAGACCCTGGACGGCGGCAATCCAGGCGCCCGCCGCCGAACCCATGTGCACGCCATCGCGCACGTTGCGCTCGAGGTCGTCCAGATCCATCAACGCGGCTTCGGCCAGGTAGTCGTGCGCGAGACGCACGTGGCCGACCTCGGCCGCGATGACGGCCTGCGTGCAGGACGACAGCGATGAGTCCCGAACGGTGATCGCCTCGTAGTAAGCAAAGTTGCGCGCCTTCTCATCGGCCGTGAAGGCGTCGCCTCGCACGTGCATCGCCAGGACGAGGTCGGCCTGCTTGACCACCTGCTTGCGGTAGAGGTCGAAGTAAGGGAAGTGGAGGAACAGAGGGTACTGGTCGGGCCTCGTGTGCGCGAAGTCCCACAGCTCGTGGTCGGTGAACTGGCTCGCCTGCTTGTGGATGCGCAGCTCCGGCTCGTATGGGATGTAGACCTTTGCCGCAGCTTTCCTCCAGGCCTTGACCTCCGCCGCGGTGACCTTCAAACGCCTGGCGACCGACCTGTTGCGCGCGGCCGCGTCCGCAGCCGCGTTGAGGTTTCGCTGCGCCATCAGGTTCGTATAGAGGTTGTTGTCGGCCACCGCGCTGTACTCGTCGGGCCCGGTCACCCCGTCGATGCGAAACTCTCCGCCGCGGTCGTGATGGCCGATCGACGCCCACAACCTTGCTGTTTCGATGAGCAGCTCGGCGCCGCAGCCCTGCTCGAAGCGCATGTCGCCGGTCGCGCTGACATAGCGCAAGACGGCGTCGGCGATGTCCGCGTTGACATGAAACGCGGCCGTCGATGCGGGCCAGTAGCCCGAGCATTCCTCGCCGCGGATTGTCCGCCACGGAAAGGCGGCGCCTTTCAAGCCGAGGTCCCGGGCGCGGGCGCGCGCGAGGTCGAGGATCGAGTGCCGCCAGCGCAGGGCGTCCGCGACACACTCGGGAGCCGTGTAGGTGAGGACCGGCAGGACGAAGGTCTCCATATCCCAGAAGGTGTGGCCGTCGTAGCCCGGTCCGGTCAGTCCCTTGGCGGGAATCGCGCGCTGCTCGGCGCGCGCGGCCGACTGCAGGACGTGGAACATCGCAAAGCGGATACCCTGCTGGACCTCGTCGTCACCGTCGAGCTCGACATCCGAGCGCGACCAGAAGCTGTCCAGGTACCGGCGCTGGGCAGCCGCAAGGCCGTTCCATCCGTGCTCGACCGCTTCGGCGAGCGAGCCTTCGACCTGCGAGCGCAGAGCCGGCACCGACCGCAGGCTCGACCAGCCGTACGCGACGAACTTCACCAGCCTGAGCCGCTGGCCAGGCTTGACCCTGGACGTAACCGTCAAGCGGGCGTGGTCTGCCTCGCTCTCGCTCTTGACCTCGGTCCCGCGCGGCCCCCGCACGACGTGCTCCATCGCGGTCGCGACTCGGAGCCGGCTGCGCCTGGTCGAGTGGATCAGCACCGCCCCGCGCTCGCTCGTTGCCGACAGCTCAGCTGTGAGCGGGCTTTCGATCACCTCGGACGCGCGTGGGTCTTCGCGGGCCGCGGCGGGGACGGGCTCGTTGGCGACCAGCTCCGATTGGATCACCAGCTCGACCTCGCCATCGATCGGCTCGACCTCGTAGAGCACGGCCGCCAGCGCGCGGTGTCTCAGCGACACCAGGCGAGTCGAGCGCACGCGGACGGTGCGGTGCGCGGGGGACTCCCATTCGGCGGTGCGCGTCAGGAGGCCGGACTTGAGGTCGAGCACTCGCTGGTGGGAGATGAGCTTGCCGTAGCGGACGTCGAACGGCTCGTCTTCGACAAGCAGCCGGATGATCTTGCCGTCGGTTACGTTGACCAGCGCCTGTCCCGCCTCGGGATAGCCGTACGCGGCCTCAGCGTAGGGGAGGGGCACCTCCTCGAAGACTGCGTTCAGATATGTGCCTGGGGTGGCGTGAGGCTCGCCTTCGTCGAGGTTGGCGCGCCATCCGATGTGTCCGTTGGAAAGTGCGAAGATCGACTCGGACTGGCCGAGCCGGTTGAGGTCCAGCCGTGTCTCGCGGACGTTCCATGGCTCGCATGTGAAGTGGTCTTGCTCGATCACATCATTCAGTCAGCAACTCGGCGAGGTCTTTGACCACGACGTCCGCGCCATGAGCGTACAGAGCGTCGGCCTGGCCGGCGCGGTCGATGCCCACCACGAGCCCAAAGCCACCCGCCCGGCCGGCCTGGACACCCGCGAGCGCGTCTTCGTAGACGGCGGCTTGACCGGCTTCTACCTGCAGCAGGCGCGCGGCCATGAGGTAGGTGTCGGGCGCGGGCTTGCCCGCGAGGTGCTCGCGCTCGGCGACGATGCCATCAACCTGGGCGTCGAAGGTCTTGTTGAGCCTGGAGGCGGTCAGGACCTCGGTCGTATGACGGCTGGAGGAGACGACGGCGAGCTTCAGGCCGGCCGCCTGGGCGGCGTGGAGGTAGCGGATCGAGCCGTCGTAGGTCTGAACCCCGTCGTGATGGATGAGGTCGAGGAAGAGGTGGTCTTTTTGGGAGGCGATCTCGTCGATGGTGCCGTCGGGGACTGTGATGTGGCGTGAGGCGAGGAAGTCGCGGACGCCGTCCCCTCTTGGTTTGCCGTCGACGTACTGGTCGTAGTCGTGGACGGGGTCGAAGGGCCGCTGGCCCTTGGTTTTCAGAAATTCGTCGAACACCTGCTTCCAGGCCTGGGCGTGGACCTTCGCGGTCTGGGTGATCACGCCGTCCAGGTCGAAGAGGCCGGCTCGGATTTGTGCCGGCAGGCCCAGGCTCATCCAATTACGCGCCTCTTGCGCAGAAAGCTCCTTTCGTGCGAGGTGAGTGGTGCGTTTTGCACAGAACGCGCGGAATTACTAACTTGATCGGGACTTGGATCCGATGTGGTGGAGGACCATGTCCATGCCGCGGTCAAGCTCCTCCTCCGTGACGCACCAGTGGGGTGAAAGCCGGATCCGGCCGGGGCGCGAATCGACGATCACGCCCTCCGCGTGCAGCTTCGCCTCCACCTCTTCCGGACGGTCGCACTCGAGGGTCACGATGCCGCAGCGGTCCTCTCGCGCGCGGGGCGTGAAGGTCTTGACGCCGGCCGCGTCACAGCGCTCGAGGATCCGGTCGGTCAGGTCGCGCAGCCTTTCCTGGATGTTCGCGACCCCGACCTCGAGGATCAGCTCCAGGCCGGCAAGCCCCGCGTAGTGGCAGGCCATCGCCCACGTCCCCGTCTCCAGGCGGCGGGCGTCGTCGGCGAAGTCGAGCTCCTGCAAGGTGAAAGAGAAGGGGTCGCGGGTCGCGAACCAGCCCGTGCCTTGGGGCCGGACTCGGGGGATCAGCTCCGGCCGGACGTATAGAAAGGCGTTGCCCGGGCCGCCGCTGAGCCACTTGAGACACCCGCCGACGAAGGCGTCGCAGCCCATTGCCTCGACGTCGAGCGGCATGCAGCCGCACGTCTGGTAGCCGTCGATGACGCACAGCGCGCCCGCGGCGTGGGCGGCATCGGCGATCGCCCGCACGTCCTGCAGGTAGCCTGTCGTGTAGAAGAGATGGGTCGTCGCCACCAGGGCGGTCTGGGAGTCGATCCTCTCGGCGAAGGCTTCGGGCGGGATCGTCATGCCGTCGTGGCTCGGCACGAACTCCACCTCGAAGTCAGGCCTCGACAGCCACTGGTGGCCGATGGTCGGGAAGTCCAATTCGCCGATGAGCACCTTGCGCCGGCCTTCAGGCAGCGGCAGGCCTGTGGCCAGGGTGGTCAGGGCCACCGAGACGGACGGGGCGATCGCGGTCGAGCCCGCCGGCGCCCGAAGCAGCTCGCCGACCCGCTCCCGAAATCGCTCGAGTAGAGGCAGCCAGGTCGAGTACCAGACCGGCGTGCCCTGCTCATCCCAGTCCTGGCCGTACCGGGCCAGCGCCGCCTTGCCCCGCCGGGGGAGCGGCCCGAGCGAGCAGGCGTTGAGGTAGATGTAGCGGTCGAGGAGGGGAAATTCGGCCCTCAAGGCCGACCAATCGGGCACCAGAACAGGCTAACTCCAGCCCCTCCGGCGCCGCCCCATCCCCGCCGCAAGCGGCGGTACTTCCCCACTGCGTGGGGAAGAGCCACCTCCCCATAAATGGGGAGGACTTGCCGGTCCGGGGGTGGTATAGTGCCCGGAAACCTCGGCCAGGTGCCCGCTAAGCCTGGTCTAAATGAAACGTTCCCACGCGGGGCGTATTTCTCGTATACTGGCCGTTCGTGCACGTTTCGGCCGCTCACCCATCCCTTTAGCTGAGCGCGCCCTTTTTCCTGGAAGGAGTACCGAATTGATCTCAGAGATGAGAGCCCCCGCGCGTCTTAGCTATGGCCGCATCCCGAACCTCGTCGAGCTGAAGGACCTGATCGCCACCCAGCTCGAGTCGTTCAAGTGGTTCAGGACCGAGGGCCTGCGTGAGCTGTTCGACGAAATCAACCCGATCACCGACTACACCGGCAAGAACTTCGAGCTCAAGTTCCTTGACTATGAGTTCGGCCAGCCGAAGTTCTCAGTCGAGGAGTGCCGCAACCGCGACATGACGTATGCGGCGCCGCTCCGGATCCGGACCCGCCTCACCATCAAAGAGACGGGGGAGATCAAGGAGTCCGAGGTCTACATGGGCGACTTCGCCATGATGACCGACGAGGGCACGTTCATCGTCAACGGCACCGAGCGCGTCGTCGTATCGCAGCTCGTCCGCTCGCCCGGCGTGTACTTCACCGCCGCCGAGGACCCGAACACGGGCCGCAAGCTTTTTGGCGCCAAGCTCATCCCGAACCGCGGCGCGTGGCTCGAGATCGAGACCTCCGCCAAGGACCTGCTGACGGTCAAGATCGACCGCAAGCGGAAGGTGCCCGTGACCGTCCTGCTCAAGGCCCTGGAGCTGCCGCAGCTCAAGGGCACCGAGAACGACCGTGAGGCCCAGAAGCGCGCGCTCATGGAGATGTTCGGGGACGTCGACAACAACCCCGAGCACCGCTATATGGAGTCGACCCTCGACAAGGACACAACAAACAAGACAGAGGACGCCCTGCTCGAGCTGTACCGCCGCGTCCGGCCGGGCGACCCCCCGTCCGTGGACAACGCGCGCAACCTGCTGCAGTCGCTGTTCTTCAATCCTCGCCGCTTCGACCTCGGTCGCGTCGGCCGCTACAAGGTCGACAAGCGCCTCGGCCGGGACGAGGAGGACATCCTCGAGCGCGTCCGCCAGCGCGAGCTGCGGATCCTCGAGAAGGGCGACTTCATCGCCTTCCTCCGCAAGCTGATCGAGCTCAACAACTCGCCGCGCGAGAAGCAGATCCCCGACGATATCGACCACCTCGGCAACCGCCGGGTGCGTGCGGTCGGCGAGCTGCTGCAGAACCAGTTCCGCATGGGACTGATCCGCATGGAGCGAATCATCAAGGAGCGAATGACGATCAGTGACCCGCACACGGTCACGTCGGCCTCGCTGATCAACGCGCGCCCCGTGGTCGCGGCGATCAAGGAGTTCTTCGGCTCCAGCCAGCTTTCGCAGTTCATGGACCAGCACAACCCGCTGTCCGAGCTGACGCACAAGCGCCGCCTGTCGGCGCTCGGTCCTGGCGGCCTGTCCCGCGAGCGGGCCGGGTTCGACGTCCGCGACGTGCACCACAGCCACTACGGCCGCATCTGCCCGATCGAGACCCCGGAAGGTCCGAACATCGGACTGATCGGCAACCTGGCGACGTACGCCAAGGTGAACGAGTTCGGGTTCATCGAGACCCCGTTCCGCCGCGTGTACAACCGCGTGTCTCTCAACGAAGAGATCGCGCCCAAGCTCGAGGGCCGCACGCTGCGCCGCGCCGCGGTCGACGCGAAGGGCGGCGAGGTGATGGCCGCGCACGAGGCGCTCGACGCCAAGGCCGTGCAGAAGCTGCTCAAGGCCCGCGTCGGCTCGATCGACATCGTGCCCTGGGTCTCCGACGAGGTCGAGTTCCTCTCGGCCGACGAGGAGGACATGTACGGCATCGCGCAGGCGAACGCCGCCCTGACCTCGGACAGCACGTTTGTCGACCAGCGCGTGCCCGCGCGGGCGCGCGGCGACTTCAAGATCGAAGAGATCCAGAACATTCAGTACATGGACGTGTCGCCGAAGCAGATCGTGTCGGTGGCCACGGCCATGATCCCGTTCCTCGAGCACGACGACGCCGGACGCGCCTTGATGGGCGCCAACATGCAGCGCCAGGCGGTGCCCCTGCTCGTCACCGACGCGCCGCTCGTCGGCACCGGCGTGGAGTACTACGCCGCGAAGGATTCGGGCGAGATGATCGTGGCGGACGTCGCCGGGACGGTCACCGACATCGCCAACCCGAAGGAGCTGAAGGCGGTCCACGCGACCCCCGTGTTCGAGATCGTGGTCAAGCCGGACGCCGGCGGCGCCGACCACCACTACCCGCTGCAGAAGTTCGCGCGGTCCAACCAGGGCACGTGCCTGAACCACCGCGCGGTCGTGAAGCCCGGACAGCACGTCGAGAAAGGAGACATCCTGGCCGACGGTCCGGCGATCGACAACGGCGAGATGGCGCTCGGCCGGAACGTGCTGGTCGCCTTCATGCCGTGGGAGGGCTACAACTTCGAGGACGCGATCTTGCTCTCGGAGCGCGTGGTCAAGGAAGACCTGTACACCTCGATCCACATCGAGGAGTACGAGTCCGAGGCGCGCGAGACGAAGCTCGGTCCGGAAGAGATCACCCGCGACATTCCGAACGTCGCCGACGACGCGCTGCGCAACCTCGACGAGCGCGGCATCGTCTACATCGGGGCAGAGGTCCAGCAAGGCGACATCCTGGTGGGCAAGATCACGCCGAAGGGCGAGACCGAGCTCTCGGCGGAGGAGCGCCTGCTGCGCGCGATCTTCGGTGAGAAGGCGCGCGAGGTGCGCGACTCGAGCCTGCGCGTGCCGCACGGCGAGCGCGGAATCGTGGTCGACGTGAAGGTGTTCTCGCGCGAGAACAAGGACGAGCTCGGCCCCGGCATCAACGAGATGGTGCGGGTCTACATCGCCCAGAAGAGGAAGATCTCGGCCGGCGACAAGATGGCAGGCCGCCACGGCAACAAGGGCGTGGTCGCCCGGATCATGCCGTCGGAGGACATGCCGTACCTGCCGGACGGGACCCCGGTAGACATCGTGCTCAACCCGCTCGGCGTGCCGAGCCGCATGAACCTCGGCCAGGTCCTGGAGACCCACCTCGGTTGGGTTGCTTCGACGCTTGGCATCAAGATCGCAACCCCGGTCTTCGACGGCGCGCCGATGCCGACGATCGTCGAGGAGCTGAAAAAGGCCGGCCTTCCCGTGGATGGGAAGGTTCGATTGCGCGACGGGCGGACCGGCGACGAGTTCGATGAGCCGGTGACCGTGGGCATGATCTACATGCTCAAGCTGGCTCACCTGGTCGAGGACAAGATCCACGCCCGCTCGACCGGCCCCTACAGCCTGGTCACCCAGCAGCCGCTGGGCGGCAAGGCGCAGTTCGGCGGCCAACGGTTCGGCGAGATGGAGGTGTGGGCGCTCGAGGCATACGGCGCCGCGCACGTCCTGCAGGAGATCCTGACCGTCAAGTCGGACGATATCGTCGGCCGCGTCAAGGCTTACGAGGCGATCGTCAAGGGCGACAACACGCTCGAGGCCGGCATCCCGGAGTCGTTCCGGGTCCTGGTCAAGGAGCTGGAGGGGCTCGCGCTCGGGGTCGAGATCCTGAGCGAGGACGAGCGGCAGATTGTTTTGTCAGAAGAGGACATCCCCGAGATCCCGCTCGATTTGGGCATCAGCCTGGAGCGTGAGGAGCTTGGGGAGGATTCCGCCGAATGACGCGGAATCTGGAATTCAAACAAGACGGAGTCCTTGCGAAATCGCAGATTTCGCGAGGGTCGGCGGAATAGGTAGAGGGAGATAAGGTTGCTGAAACTCGAGAACTTTGACGCGCTGAAGTTGTCTCTGGCTTCGCCCGACACGATCATGTCGTGGTCGCACGGCGAGGTCACGAAGCCGGAGACGATCAACTACCGCACGCTCCGGCCGGAGCGCGACGGTCTTTTCTGCGAGCGCATCTTCGGCCCGACTCGGGACTGGGAGTGCCACTGCGGAAAGTACAAGCGCTACCGCTACAAGGGCATCATCTGCGACAAGTGCGGCGTCGAGGTGACGCGGTCCAAGGTGCGCCGCGAGCGCATGGGCCACATCAAGCTCGCCTCGCCCGTGAGCCACGTCTGGTACTTCAAGGGCATCCCGAGCCGCATGGGCTTGCTCCTCGACATGTCCCCGCGCAACCTCGAGAAGATCCTCTACTTCGCCAACTACATCGTCACCGACGTTCACGAGGAAGTCCGCCAGGACATGCTCTCGGTCCTCAACATGGACAAGGACGAGCGGGCTGTCCGGCTGCGCGCCGACATCGACGCCAAGGCTCGTGAGCTGCGCCAGGAGCACGAGGCCAAGACCAAGAAGCTGAAGGGCGAGGTCGAGGCGGAGGTCGCCAAGCTCGAGGAAGAGCTGCAGGAGTCGGTCGACGAGCTGACGACTCAGGGCAAGAAGGCGACCGAGCACATCAAGGCCGGAATCGGCACCAAGTCACGGCGCACGATGACGGTCGGTCTCGACGGCGACGAAGAGACTGTGATCGAGAAGGGCGACCTCATGTCGCGTGAGATGTCGCGCAGCGTGCTCGCCAAGGTCCAGGAGAAGATAGAAAAGCTCGAGGCCAACACCAAGGCCGCGCAGAAGCGCGCCAAGGAGCGTGTCGACGCGGACAAGAAGTCGCTCGAGTCGTCGATCGACTCCGCGACCAAGACCGAGCGCGAGGCGATCCAGGGCCAGCTCGAGGCGCTGCAGCAGGAGATCGAGGCGACGCGTACCGACCTCGAGGCCATGCACCCGAAGCAGATCCTGACCGACACCCAGTTCCGCGACTTCCAGGAGCGGTTCGGCCGCGCGTTCCGCGCCGGCATCGGCGCCGAGGCGGTCCGTGAGCTGCTGTCCCGTATCGACCTGCAGTCCGAGATGTACCGGCTCCGCGAGGAGTCGAAGTCTTCCAGCGGACAGCGCAAGCAGAAGGCGATCAAGCGCCTGAAGGTCGTGGAGGATTTCCGCAAGTCGAACGCCAGCCCGACGTGGATGGTGCTCGAGGTGCTGCCGGTCATCCCGCCCGAGCTGCGGCCGATGGTCCAGCTCGACGGCGGCCGGTTCGCCACGTCCGACCTGAACGACCTCTACCGTCGGGTGATCAACCGCAACAACCGCCTCAAGAGGCTGCTCGAGCTCGGCGCGCCCGAGATCATCGTGCGCAACGAGAAGCGGATGCTCCAGGAGGCGGTCGACGCGCTGATCGACAACGGCCGCCGCGGCCGCGCCATCACCGGCACGGGCAACCGCAAGCTGAAGTCGCTCTCGGACATGCTGAAGGGCAAGCAGGGCCGGTTCCGCCAGAACCTGCTCGGCAAGCGCGTGGACTACTCGGGCCGCTCTGTCATCGTGGTCGGCCCCGAGCTGAAGCTGCACGAGTGCGGCCTGCCGAAGAAGATGGCCCTCGAGCTCTTCAAGCCGTTCGTCATGCGCGAGCTGGTGAACAAGGGCTACACGACCAACATCAAGTCCGCCAAGCGCATGGTCGAGCGCAGCCGGACTGAGGTCTGGGACGTCCTCGACGAGGTCATCCGCGACCACCCGGTGCTGCTCAACCGCGCCCCGACCCTGCACCGCCTGGGCATCCAGGCGTTCATGCCGGTCCTGGTCGAAGGTTCGGCGATCCAGATTCACCCCCTGGTCTGCGCCGCCTTCAACGCCGACTTCGACGGCGACCAGATGGCAGTTCATGTGCCTCTCTTCAGCGGCGCCATCGCCGAGGCGAAGAACCTCATGATGTCGTCGCAGAACATCCTGTCCGCGGCGGACGGCCACCCCGTGGTCGCGCCGACGCAGGACGTCGTGCTGGGCTGCTACTGGCTGACCGCGACGCGCGGCGAGCAGCCGTCTGGCGATGCGGTCAACAAGCTGCGCAACTTCAGCTCCCAGAACGAGGTGCTCCTCGCGCTCGAGAGCAAGGTCGTCAAGCTCCAGGAGTGGGTCCGTGTCCGGATCGGATCGGAGTCGATCGTCACGACTCCCGGCCGGGTCGTCTTCAACCAGCCGCTGCCCGTCGGCAAGGCGCCGCAGGGGGCGGGGGGGAGTTCCCCCGAAGACATCGCCACGATGGCCCCACTGCCGTTCCAGAACGCGCACTACGACCGCAAATTGCTTCGCGTGCTTGTGGCCGAGCTGTACCGCCTGTACGGCAGCGACGTCACGGCGATCGTCGTCAACGACATCAAGCGGCTCGGCTTCCGCTACGCGACACAGGCGGGAATCACGGTTTCCGCCATGGACATCCCGCACCCCGACACGAAGTGGCAGGTCATCCACGCCACCGAGAAGGAGGTGGCGGACGTCGAGCGCATGTACCGCCGCGGTGTCATGACCGAAGACGAGCGCTACCGCAAGGTGATCGAGCTCTGGCAGCGCGCCTACGAGGAAGTGGGCAACGCGACCGAGCACGCCTTCGATAAGTTCAGCCCGATCTGGATGATGATGGGCTCGGGCGCCCGCGGCAACATCCAGCAGATCCGCCAGCTCGCGGGTATGCGAGGCCTGATGGCCGACCCGACGGGCCGCATCATCGACCTACCGATCCAGGCCAACTTCACCGAAGGCCTCACGGTGCTCGAGTACTTCATCTCGACCCACGGCACCCGCAAGGGTCTCGCCGACACCGCGCTTCGCACCGCCGACTCCGGGTACCTCACCCGGCGCCTGGTCGACGTCGCCCAGGACGTCATCGTGCGCGAGGAAGACTGCGGCACCAGCAATGGGATCTGGATTCGGGACATCACCCCTGAGCGGGCCAAGAACGACCCGATATTCGAGAAGGTCGCGGGCCGCGTTGCAGCCGAGGACATCTCGGTGAAGGGGAAGGTGCTCGTGCCGGCGGGCCAGTCGATCACCGACGACGCCGCGCGGCAGATCATCGCGGCGGGGATCGCGGTCAAGATTCGCTCGGTCCTCGTGTGCGAGGCACGAGAGGGCGTCTGCCGCACCTGCTACGGCCGCAACCTGGCGACCGGCAAGCTGGTCGAGATCGGCGAGGCGGTGGGAGTCATCGCCGCGCAATCGATCGGTGAGCCAGGCACGCAGCTGACCATGCGCACGTTCCACACCGGCGGTGTCGCCGGAGTGGACATCACCCAGGGTCTGCCCCGAGTGGAGGAGCTGTTCGAGGCTCGCATCCCCAAGGGCAAGGCCATCATCGCCGAGATCGACGGGGAGCTCGAGATCATCCGCCAGGAAGGCGCGCGCAAGGTGCGCGTCACCTCCAGGGAGGAGTTCGAGGTCTCCTACCCCCTCCAGGCCAAGATGGAGGCGCTCGTCAAGTCTGGCGACGATGTCATGGAGGGCCAGGAGCTGGCGCGTGACTCCAAGGGCGCCGGCGCGCGGACGCGACACGCGGGCAAGGTCACCGTTTCGCCCAAAGAGATCATGGTCCGGACCGTGGACGAGGAGGTTCGCGAGTACCCGATCCCGCACCAGGTCCGCATCCGGCCGGAGCTTGACAGGCGCGACGGCCAGAAGGTGGTGATCAAGGCCGGCCAGCAGATCACCGAGGGCTCCATCTCCCCCCAGGAGCTGCTCCACATCCTGGGCAAGGAGGCAGTCCAGACCTTCCTCGTGGACGAGGTGCAGAAGGTCTACCGGTCACAGGGCGTCGACATCAACGACAAGCACATAGAGGTGATCGTCCGGCAGATGATGCGGAAGGTCCGCGTCGATTCCGCGGGCGACACCGGCCTGCTGCCGGGCGAGATCGTCTCGCAGTGGGAGTACGAGGAAGGCAATGCGAAGGCGCTGGCGGAGGGCGGGGAGCCCGCCACCGCGCAGACGGTGCTGCTCGGCCTGATCAAGGCTGCTTTGAATACCACTTCATGGCTGTCGGCCGCCTCCTTCCAGGAGACGACTCGTGTCTTGACCGAAGCCGCGATCTCGGGCAAGGTCGACCGTTTGAGGGGCCTCAAGGAGAACGTGATCATCGGGAAGCTGATCCCGGCCGGGACCGGGCTCGACTACTACAAGAAGCAGCGGGAGCAGGCGGCGCGGGTCCTCGAGGAGGAGCCGATCGACCTGGAGACTCTATCGGTCTAGAAACATCGGTCTAGAAACTCAGACCCGTTTGGGTTAAAGTCAGCCGTACGTGCACAAGGGGGCGCCCGCCAGGGTGACCCCTTTTTGCTAGGCACGAAAGCGAACCGAGGTTCCCTTTCGTGGGCTATCCCCCTGTTCGGCGGCGGTTGCGGCTCGTCAGGCAGGCGAGGTGCTACGGACGCAAAGCGGGGGACGGCCGGAGTGAATCCGGCCTGCACTCCAGGCGTGTTTAAGATGAGGCTGTGACACTGAGCCGAAGGCTCGTTGGGGCCTTCGTTGTTTTCGTGCTTGCCCTGGCGGCCTGCCAGACCGGGGTCACGGTCGGCCCCAAGCTGGCCAAGGACCAGGTGCTGCGGCTGATGCTCGAGGATCAGCCTTCGTCGCTCGACCCGGGCCAGACGCAGCAGTACCCGTACGAGACGGCCGTCCAGCGCGCGATCTCCGAGCCGCTGCTGAAAGCGAGCCCGGACCTGAGCGGCGTCGTCCCTGCGGCGGCACAGAGCTTCGAGGTCAACGGCTCAGGCACGGCATACGTATTTCACCTGCGCAGCAACGCGAAGTACTGGGACGGGACGGCAGTCAAAGCGCAGGACTTCGTCTATTCGTGGCAGAGGCTGATCGACCCGCGCCTGGCTGCGCCCAACGAGACGCTGTTCGCTGACGCGGTGCAGAACGGGCAGCGTGTGTCGTTGATGGACCCGCAGCGCGATGCGTCGACAATCGACGCCGCGCTTGCCACCCTTGGTTTGAAGGCGGTCGACGACTTCACTTTTCAAGTCCAGCTCGCACAGCCGGACCCTGCGTTCATCTGGCTCGCGGCGATGCCCGCCGGGGCGCCGATCCGGAAGGACGCCGTCGCAAAGAGCGCCGACAAGTGGGCGGCCAGCCCGAACACGCTTGTCACCAATGGACCCTACAAGGTCACGGAGATCGTGAACAACGACCACATCAGCGTGGAGCGCAACCCGAACTACTGGGGCGGCAAGCCTACGCTGACGCGGATCGATTTTGTGATCGTCAACGACGGCGCGGTCGCGCTGACCAAATACAAGAACGGCGAGCTGGACGAGATTTCAGTTCAGCCGGCGCAGGCGGCGGCGGTCGCCGCCGACGCGACGCTGAGCCGGCAGCTGGTGAAGACGCCAAACCTCACGGTCTTCTGGATCGTGTTTCGGGTCAATTCGCCGCCTCTCGACAACCTGAAGCTGCGCCAGGCCCTGGCCCAGGCGATCGACCGCGACGCCTTCGTGTCGCAGGTTCTCGCCGGCGAGGGCTTGCCGGCCGCAACGTTGATCCCGAAGACGATGCACGGTTACAGCCCCGGCTTGACGACTCAAAAGTTCGATGTCGCCCAGGCCCGCGCGTCGCTGGCCGCATCGGGTCTGACCGCGAAGCAGGTTTCCGTGACCCTCTCGTACGATCAGTCCTCGGACTTTCGGAAGGCGACCGGCAAGTTCGTCCACGACCAGCTGGTGAACAACCTCGGCATCAACGTCGTGCTGCAGGGACTCGACCCCAACACGCTGAGCTCGAACCGGGAGAGCGGCCAGTTTCAGATCACCGGGCCGGACGGATGGAGCGCGGACTACCCCGACCAGGCCGACTGGTACGACACCTTTCTGACGACCAGCTCATACAACGTCTCTTTCTGGCAGAGGCAGGAGTACGACAACTTCGTGCGGGTGGCCCGCACCGACACGCACCCGGCCGCCCGCGACCAGGAGTATCTCCAGGCCCAATCGATGCTGGTGAGCGACGTGCCCGTGGTGTTTCTGGCCCAGACGGTGAGCTGGTATCTGGTACAGCCCTACGTGCGCGGCGTGATCACGTCGCCGGTCGACGAATGGCCGGGCGCCCTCGCCCCGGGCCAGCTGTCGATCGCGCCTCATTGATTTTGGCCTGTTAAGGCCCTGGACGAACGGGTGTTCGCCGACCTAATCTTCTACGCAACTTGACACTTGTGAGCCAACAACAAGAGAATGCAAATGGCCGCAGAGGCCGTGAGTAAGACCTGCCGCCGGCGCACTCTCGCCCCGGGTCACGGGAAGAAGGCTGCAGGATTCAGTCTGAGAGGTAAGACGCGTATGCATCTTCGGGTAAGCATCCGGGCGTTAGCGCTCGCCGCTGCGGGGTTTTTCGTGGTGAGTGCTTGTGGCCCAAACAACAGCACTCCGAGCGCGAACCTCGCGCCGGCTGACAAACAGGTCCTCAATGTCAACGATGGCACCGAGCCGAACAGCTACGACCCGACTCAGCAGACGTACTCGTATGAGGCGGGCGTCGCGCGCGAGACATTTGAGGCTCTACTCAAGTCCAACCCCGCAGGCACCGACGTGTCGCCGGCGGCGGCGGAGAAGTTCGACGTCTCGTCAGATGGCCTGACCTACACATTCCACCTGCGCTCAGGCGCGAAGTGGAGCGACGGCAAGGCAGTGACGGCGAGCGACTGGGTCTACGGCTACCAGCACTTCCTCAACCCCGCGCTGGCCGCCGGCTACGTCGACCCGTTCTTCGACACGACCATCAAGGGCGCCGACGGCTACTCGAACGTCGACGTCTCCAGCGCCAGCGCAATCGACACCTTCATCCAGGGGCTGGGCCTCTCGGCGCCTGACGCGAACACGTTCGTGATCAAGCTGCAGCACCCGGCCGCGTTCTTCAAGTGGGTCGTCTCCCTGTGGGTTGCGGTGCCCATCCGCAAGGACGTCGTCGAGTCGGCCGCGGGCGGCACGTTCTCGTCCAACGACACGACCAAGCCGCTGAAGTGGGCGCAGAGTGCGAACACGATCATCGGCAACGGCCCGTTCAAGATCTCGGAGATCGTGTCCAAGGACCACGTTACGTTGGTCCCGAACACAAGCTACTGGGCGGGCGCAGCGCACCTCCAGAAGATCGTCGAGAACTTCATCGAGGACGCCAACACGGCGTTCGCGAAGTACCAGACAGGAGACCTCGACATGATGACCGTGCCTCTCGCAGATGTGGACGTCGTGCGCAACGACCCCGTGCTCAGCAAGCAGGCGAAGGTCTACCCCAAGCTCACCACGTTCTGGATGACCTTCAACGCCCAGAGGACGCCGTTCGACAAGCCGAACGTGAGATTGGCGTTTGCGAAGTCGGTCGACCGGGACAAGCTGAACAAGCAGGTCCAGCACGACATTCAGCAGTCGATCATGAGCTTCATCCCGAAGGGCATGGCCGGCTACGACACGTCCGACAAGACACAGAGCTATGACCCGACGGCGGCCAAGAAGCTGCTTTCGGACGCCGGCGTGACGGCGGCCCAGCTCAACAAGTTCACCCTCCTGACCCGCAACACGACACGCAACAAGACCCTGAACCAGTTCATCGTCGACCAGTGGAACACCAACCTCGGTCTGAACATCCAGCTCGAGGTGATCGACAGCAAGACGGTGACGAGCCGACTCCGCAAAGGCCAGTTCGACATCTATGGCCCGGACGGATGGGGCGCCGACTACCCAGACCAGCAGGACTGGTTCGACATTTACTTCAAGAACTCGTGCCACAGCCTCAACTGGGGCTGCGTCGACCTGCCTGGTTACGACACGCTCGTCCAGAAGGCCGACAGCGAGCTCGACCAAAACGCCCGGAACAAGGACTACGCCACGGCGCAGAAGCAGCTGATCGACCAGGCTGCGGTTGCGTTCCTCTTCCAGGATTACGAGTACAACCTGATCAAGCCGTACGTCGGGAACCTGACCATCACCGCGACTGATGACCAGAGCCTGCCCGGCAACCCCTACTGGCACGACGCGTACATCACAGTCCACTAAGGAGTTGATTTGGCCGTAATCGCAGGGCGCCCCAAGCGGGGCGCCCTGCTCCCCTCACGATTGACCGACGCGACGAACAGCCGCATCGGAAGCCTCGTCCTCTACGTGATCCGGCGTCTGCTGTGGATGATCCCGGTCGTCTTCTTCGTCATCGTCATCACGTTCATCCTCATGCACAGCGCGGCAGGTAGCCCGTGGGACAAAGGTGGGGGCCGCCAGCTGTCCCAGGTGATCGTCGACAACCTGAACAAGAAGTACGGGCTCGACAAGCCTGTCTTCCAGCAGTTCCTCCTCTACATCTGGAACGTTCTGCACTTCGACTTCGGGCTCTCGTACCAGTACCAGGGCAAGACAGTCGTCGAGCTGATCGGTGGCGGCTGGCCGTATACCGCGACCATCGGGCTGCTTGCGTTCGCTCTGATAGTGCCGATCGGCGTCGGCCTCGGCATTCTCGCGGCCCTGCGGCAGAACACGAGAGTCGACTATGCGACGGTAGGCTTCGCGACTTTCTCAGCCTCGTTCCCGAACTTCGTGATCGGGTCCCTGATGATCGTCTTCTTCTCGGTGCTGCTTTACAAGTGGACTGGCGGGCAATTCTTCCTGCCCGCGGGTGGCTGGGGCCTCGACGATCACCTGATCATGCCCGCGGTCACGCTGGCGCTCCTTCCCATCGCCTACACGGCCAGGCTCACCCGGGCGAGCACGCTCGAGACCATCAGGCAGGACTACATCCGAACGGCCTGGGCCAAAGGCCTGTCTGAGCGCCTGGTCGTGATCCGTCACATACTCAAGAACTCGCTGATCCCTGTCGTGACGACGCTCGGCCCCACGTTCGCCTTCCTGGTCACGGGGTCGGTCATCGTCGAAACGGTGTTCAGCATCCCAGGCATCGGCCGCGCGTTCGTCGTGGCCGTGACCTCGCGGGATTACCCGATGATCCTGGGCACGACGGTCCTGTTCTCGGTCATCATCGCGGCCGCGAACCTGGTCGTCGATGTGCTTTACGTCTTCATCGATCCACGGGTGAGGCTCACCTAGGTGGCCCTCCCGGTCGCGGCCGTTGAGGGTGCGCCGATCGACTGGGAGGTCCCCGAGCAGCAGGTCGGGCTGTGGTCCGACGCATGGCAGCGGTTCCGCCGCAACCGGCTCGCGGTGCTGGGGCTCGGGATTGTCATCTTCCTGGTGGGGGTCGCTCTGATCTCACCCCTGCTCGTGCACTTCGGCATCATCCACGACCCCATAAAGCAGCAGGTCGAGAGCATAGAGACGCCGCCGGGCGTGAACGGCCACCTCTTCGGCACCGATATCCTCGGGCGGGACACCCTGAGCCGGCTCATGCTCGGCAGCCAGGTTTCGCTGACAGTGGGCCTTCTCGTCCAGGGCATCATCTTTCCAATCGGCTTGGCGATCGGCCTTACCGCCGGGTACTTCGGCGGCCGGATCGACAACCTGCTGATGCGGTTCACCGACATCTGGTACGCGTTTCCCGACCTCCTCTTCGTCCTCGTGGTGGTCTCGGTTTGGAGCGTGAACGGCCCGTGGTTCGTGCAGCTGATCCCGATCTTCGGCGCGATCGCGCTCGTCAACTGGGTCGGCCTGGCGCGCCTGGTGCGCGGACAGGTGCTGTCCATCAAGGAGAAGGAGTACATCGAGGCCGCGAGGGCGTCGGGCTCGTCGCCGCTGAAGCTGATCCTGAAACACATGCTGCCGAACTCACTCGGTCCGATCATCGTCACCCTGACCTTCGGCATCCCCAATGCGATCTTCCTCGAGGCTGTGCTGAGCTTCCTCGGGGTCGGCATCCGGCCGCCCCAGCCCACGTGGGGGCAGATGGTCGCCGACGGCACAGAGGCTATTTACGCCAACCCGACGTCGGTCGTGTTTCCCGCCTTCGCGATCGGCTTCACGCTCCTGGCCTTCTCCTTCATCGGCGACGGGCTTCGCGACGCCCTAGACCCCCGCATGCGCCGCTAGCTCCTGTAGATTTCAGCAGGCAAATTGGCACAAACCCTGCTGGAGGTCGAAGACCTGCACACGCAGTTCTTCACGTCGCGTGGGGTGGTGCGGGCTGTTGACGGTGTCAGCTTCCACGTCGACGCGGGGGAGACCCTGGGCGTGGTCGGCGAGTCGGGCTGCGGCAAGACCATGACCGCGCTCTCCATCCTGCGGCTACTCCCAGACCCGGGGAAGATCGTTTCGGGCCGGATCATGTTCCGGGGCAATGACGTAACGAAGATGACCGACGAGGAGATCCGCGACTTCCGCGGCAACGACGTGGCGATGATCTTCCAGGACCCGATGACCTCCCTGAACCCGGTGACGAAGATCGGAAAGCAGATCGAAGAGGCGATGACAGCCCATAACCGCTTCACCGAGACGCTGGCGCGGGGAAGGGTGATCGAGCTGCTGAAAAGGGTGCGGGTGCCTGCGGCGGAGTCTCGCGTCAAGGACTACCCTCACCAGTTTTCGGGCGGCATGCGGCAGCGGGCGATGATCGCCATGGGGCTTTCCAACGAGCCGTCGCTGCTGATCGCGGACGAGCCGACTACCGCGCTCGACGTCACCGTCCAGGCGCAGATCATCCAGCTCATGAAGCAGCTCAACCGCGAGCTCGGCACGGCCATGATGCTGATCACCCACAACATGGCGCTGGTGGCGAGCCTTTGCCAGCGTATCGTGGTCATGTACGCGGGCAGGATCGTCGAAGAGGGCCCGGTCGATCAGATCTTCAAGAGCCCGCAGCATCCCTACACGTGGTCGCTGCTGCGCTCGGTGCCGCGCGTTGACGAGTCGCGAAAGGACCGGCTCGTCTCGATCAAGGGCCTGCCACCGGACCTGGCACATCCGCCCCCTGGGTGCAAGTTCCACCCGCGCTGCCCGTTCGTGGTGGACCGCTGCAAGGTCGACCCAGAGCCGTCGCTCGACGAGGTTGCGCTCGGTCAGGTCGCGCGGTGCTGGGTGCTGATGCGGAACGTCAAAGAGGAAGACGTCGAGGAGGCGAAGAAGAGCGCGCTCTCCAAGGAAGCCGCGGAGAAGCTGAAGGCGTCGACGGCCGAGGTGGGGGGCGATGCAGGCGGCTGAGCGGGCGCCCGCCAGGGTCGCGGCAACCGACCCGGTGCTGGTCCACATCAAGGGCGCCTACAAGCACTTCCCGATCGGCGGGTTCGGTGGGCTCGCTGTGCGCGCCGTGGACGGAGTCGACCTGGAGATCAGGCGGGGCGAGACTCTGGGCCTGGTAGGCGAGTCGGGGTGCGGAAAGTCGACGCTGGCGCGGCTGATTACGGCCCTGATGCCGGTGACAGCGGGCAGCATCACGTTCGACGGTCAGGACATCACACGGCTGCGGGGGGGCGCGCTGCGTCGGGTGCGGCGGAAGATGCAGATGATCTTCCAGGACCCGTTCGCGTCGCTCGACCCGCGGATGACGGTTGGGGACATCCTTCAGGAGCCGCTGGACAATTTCCACGTCGGCTCGGTCCGAGAGCGGCGGCAGCGCGTGCAGGAGCTGCTCCGGCTGGTGGGCTTGAACCCGAATTTCACGAACCGCTACCCGCATGAGTTCTCCGGCGGGCAGAGACAGCGCATCGGGATCGCGCGCGCGTTGGCGGTCAACCCGTCGTTCATCGTGTGCGACGAAGCCGTGTCCGCCCTGGACGTGTCGATCGCGGCCCAGATCATCAACCTGCTGCAAGACCTGCAGCGGGAATTCCAGCTCACCTACCTGTTCATCGCACACGACCTGGCGGTGGTGCGGCACCTTTCAGACCGGATCGCTGTGATGTACCTGGGCAAGGTGGTGGAGACGGCGGACCGCAACGACATCTACGACCACCCTCAGCACCCTTACACGAAGGCGCTGCTGTCCTCGATCCCGGTGCCGGACCCCGTCGTCGAGCGGGATCGGGCGCCGATCACGCTCAAGGGCGAGATCCCGTCGCCGGTCAATCCGCCGTCCGGATGCCGTTTCCATCCGCGCTGCCCGATCGCGCGCGTGCCGGGGGTGTGCTCGGAGGTCGAGCCGCCGCTCGAGCCGCATGGGGCGCAGGACCAGGTGGCGGCGTGCCATTTCGCCGGGCAGGCCTGAGGGCGTCAGTCTTCGGGGGCCCTCCCTTCTTCTTGCCGGGCCCTCCCCCGCCGGCCGAACCGGGGTGATCTTGGATTTTTCGAAAGACCGAGTCAACCCAGGTTGTTAAGAGGGGGACTTCACCTCGAGGATCCGGAAGCCCTTCTTCGACTTCAGTCGCGACACTTCGTAGCCCTGCTCCGCCAGCCACTTGGCGAGCGAGTCCGCGCCGAGGTTGCGCTGGACGACCAGGTAGGCGGCGCCGCCGGGCGCCAGGCGGGGAAGCCATTCGAGCAGGAGGGCATGCAGCGGGCCCTTGCCCACGCGCACCGGCGGGTTGGAGTAGATCGCATCGAAGCGAACGTCGTCCGGCACGTCGCCGGGCGCAGCCACCGAGATGTTGGCCGCCTGCGCCGTCTGCGCGTTGGCGCGGGTGAGCTCGAGGGCGCGCTCGTTGACGTCGATCGCCCAGACGCGGGCCTGGGGCGAGAGCCGGGCCAGCGTGATGGCGATCGGCCCATAGCCGCAGCCCAGGTCGAGCACATCCCCCGCCTGAGGTGGGGGCGGCGCCTCCTTGAGCAGGGTCATCGTCCCGAGATCGATCCCTCTCGAGCCGAATACACCTCTGTCGGCCTGCAGTTCGAGGTCCAGCCCCCCCAATCGCAGGTGGACTGGGCGCGGCCGCGAAGCGACCGCCGGCCTGGCTTCGAAGTAATGGGTTTTGGGTATACTCATCGCTTGTCGCCCAATCGGCTATTGCCGCGTGGGATCAAACCGCTATACGGAGAAACGTTTGCCAACCATCCAGCAGTTGGTCCGCCTTGGGCGTAAGGCGGCCAGAGCGAAGTCTAAGGCGCCCGCGCTGCGGGGCTCGCCGCAGAGGCGGGGCGTCTGCGTGCGCGTCTACACCCAGACCCCCAAGAAGCCGAACTCGGCCCTTCGCAAGGTGGCACGAGTCCGCCTGACGACGGGTATCGAGGTCACCGCCTACATCCCGGGCATCGGCCACAACCTGCAGGAGCACTCGGTGGTGCTCATCCGGGGCGGCCGCGTCAAGGACCTGCCGGGCGTCCGCTACCACATCATCCGCGGCACGCTCGACACGGCCGGCACCAAGAACCGCAAGAAGGCTCGGAGCAAGTACGGGGCCAAGCGGGAAAAGGGCAAGGCGGCGGCCTGATGCCTCGCCGCAACCGTCCCGTCAAGCGTGTCGTCGCGCCCGACCCGGTATACCAGTCGGAAGCGATCGCCAAGTTCGTGAACGTCGTCATGAGCCGCGGCAAACGCTCGACGGCCGAAAAGGTCGTTTACGACGCGCTGTCCCGCGCCTCGAGGCAGGCCAAGAAAGAGCCGCTCGAGGTTTTCGACCAGGCTCTCCGGAATGCGACCCCGCTGCTGGAGGTCAAGCCTCGGCGGGTTGGCGGCGCCACCTACCAGGTGCCGGTCGAGATCAGGCCAGAGCGCCGCTTGGCGCTCGCCAGGCGCTGGCTCGTCCGTTTCGCGCGCCAGCGTGGCGGGAAGAGTATGAGCGAGAAGCTCGCCTTCGAAATTCTTGACGCTGCGCAGAACACCGGCGGTGCGGTGAAGCGCAAAGAGGAGACCCACCGGATGGCCGAAAGCAACAAAGCTTTCTCGCACTTCCGGTACTAAGAGAGATGAACGTGGCACTAAAGATGCAAGAGCGTCCCGTCGCCATCGACAAGGTCCGAAACATCGGGATCATGGCGCACATCGACGCAGGCAAGACGACGACGACCGAGAGGATCCTGTTCTACGCCGGGCGCATCCACAAGATGGGCGAGGTCCACGAAGGGGCCGCGACCATGGACTGGATGGTCCAGGAGAAGGAGCGCGGGATCACGATCACGTCTGCCGCGACGACGGCCAACTGGCGCGACTACGCGATCAACATCATAGACACACCCGGGCACGTGGACTTCACGGTTGAGGTCGAGCGGAGCCTGCGCGTCCTCGACGGCGCGGTCGCAGTGTTCGACGCCGTCGCCGGCGTTGAGCCCCAGTCCGAGACGGTCTGGCGCCAAGCCGACCGCTATGGTGTGCCGCGCATCGCTTTCATCAACAAGATGGACCGTATCGGGGCGGACTTCTACGGTTCGCTCCAGTCGATCCGCACCCGCCTGGGCGCTCGCGCGGTGCCGATCCAGCTGCCCATCGGGTCCGAGGCGTCATTCGAGGGCTACGTCGACCTGCTCAGCAAGGAGGCGGTCGTCTACACGGACGACCTCGGGACGAAGAACACCGAGTCGCTGGTGATCCCGGCGGGCATGCAGGACCTGGTCAGCCAGTACCGCCACGACCTGATCGAGGCGGTGGCCGACTTCGACGACGCGATCATGCACAAGTACCTCGAGGAGCAGGACATCTCGGAGGAAGAGATCAAGGCCGGGCTTCGGCGCGGTACCGTGGCCGGCATCCTCGTGCCGGTCCTCTGCGGCGCGGCGCTGCGCAACCGCGGCGTGCAGCCCATCCTCGACGCGGTCGTCGACTACCTGCCATCCCCGGCGGATGTGCCGGCGGTGGAGGGCAAGGACCCGAAGAGCGGGGCGCTGCTCGTGCGTGAGCACGACGACGCGGAGCCGTTTTCAGCTCTCGCCTTCAAGATCCAGATGGACCCGCAGGGCGTCGGCAAGCTGACGTTCTTCCGCGTCTACTCAGGTCGCCTCAAGGCGGGCTCGTCCGTCATGAACGCGTCGACCGGAAAGCGCGAGCGCATCGGTCGGATCCTGCGCATGCATGCAATCAGGCGCGAGGACGTCGACGAAGTGTTCACCGGTGACATCGCAGCGGCCGTCGGGTTGAAGGTGACGACGACGGGCGACACGCTCTGTGACGAAGCGCATCCGATCCTGCTCGAGTCGATCACGTTCCCCGAGCCGGTGATCTCGGTCGCCATCGAGCCCAAGACGAAGGCCGACCAGGAGAAGCTCGGCATGGCGCTGCAGCGGCTGTCGGAAGAGGACCCGACCTTCAAGGTGCACACCGACGAGGAGACGGGCCAGACGATCATCGAGGGCATGGGCGAGCTCCACCTCGAGATCATCATCGACCGCCTGCTGCGCGAGTTCCGCGTCGACGCGAACCAGGGCAAGCCTCAGGTTGCGTACAAGGAGGCGATTCGCCGCGAGGCCAAGGGTATCGGGCGATTCGTCCGGCAGACCGGAGGCAAAGGCCAATACGGCCACGCCGAGGTCGTGGTTCGCCCCGGAGAGCAGGGATCTGGGTTCATCTTCGAAGACAAGGTCACGCAGGGCCGCATCCCGCGGGAGTACATACCCGCGGTCGAGAAGGGCATCCGCGAGGCCATTCAGACGGGCGTCGCTGCCGGCTATCCGGTGGTCGACATCACAGTCACGCTGGTCGATGGTTCGTACCACCCCGTTGACTCGAGCGAGATGGCGTTCCACGTCGCCGGTTCGATGGCGGTCAAGGACGGCATGCAGAAGGCCCAGCCGTACTTGCTCGAGCCGATCATGAAGGTCGATGTTGTGATGCCTGAGGAGTACCTCGGCGACGTCATGGGCGACCTCGCATCGCGGCGTGGTCATATCCTCGGAATGGAGGGCCGCGGCACGTCACAGAACGTGAAGGCGAACGTGCCGCTCGCCGAGATGTTCGGTTACGCCACCGAGCTTCGCTCGATGACCTCGGGGCGTGCGACGTATTCGATGGAGTTCAGTCATTACGCGGAGATGCCAGGAAACTTGGCGGAGGCAGTAGGTCGGAAAACAGCATCCCGATGAAAAGTAGACAGACGGGGTCCCCAAGAAATCGCAGATTTCTTGGGGTGTCGTAGCGAGGAGTTAGTAGGAGGAGACAGTGGCGAAGAAGAAGTTCGAGCGGACCAAGCCCCACCTCAACGTCGGGACCATCGGTCACATCGACCATGGCAAGACGACGCTGACTGCCGCCATCACCAAAGTTCTTTCAGAGAAGGGCCTGGCCGAATTCACACCGTTTGACAGGATCGACAAGGCTCCCGAGGAGAAGGCGAGGGGCATCACGATCTCGATCACCCATGTGGAGTACGAGACGGAGAAGCGCCACTACGCGCATGTGGACTGCCCGGGACACCAGGACTACATCAAGAACATGATTACCGGCGCCGCCCAGATGGACGGCGCGATCCTCGTCGTGGCCGCCAATGATGGTGCGATGCCGCAGACCCGCGAGCACATCATCCTCGCGCGCCAGGTCAACGTGCCGTTCCTCGTCGTCGCGCTCAACAAGTGCGACATGGTCGACGACAAGGAGTTCATCGAGCTCGTTGAGCTCGACCTCCGGGAGCTTCTCAACAAGTACGAGTACCCCGGCGACGATATCCCGATAGTTCGCATCTCAGCTCTGAAGGCGCTCGAGGGCGACCCCGAGTGGACTCCGAAGATCTGGGAGCTGATGAACGCCGTCGATACATACATCCCGGAGCCGGAGCGGCCTGTCGACAAGCCGTTCCTGATGCCGATCGAGGACGTGTTCACGATCGAGGGTCGCGGCACGGTGACCACCGGTCGAGTCGAGCGCGGCAAGCTCAAGAAGAACGAGGAAATCGAGATCGTCGGCATCCATCCGAGCACGAAGACCGTCGTCACCGGCATTGAGATGTTCCACAAGGACATGGACGAGTGCCAGGCAGGCGACAACGTGGGCACGCTGCTCCGTGGCGTCAAGCGCGAAGACGTGGTGCGCGGCCAGGTGCTCGCGAAGCCCGGCACCATCACACCGCATACCCAGTTCAAGGCCCAGGTCTACGTCCTGACCAAGGAAGAAGGTGGGCGGCACACGCCCTTCCTCAGCGGCTACCGGCCGCAGTTCTACATGCGGACCACCGACGTGACGGGTGAGGTAAAGCTGCCCGAGGGCGTCGAGATGACCATGCCGGGCGACAACGTCGTGATGGACATTACCCTCGGCGAGCCGATTGGTATCGAGCCCGGGCTCCGGTTCGCCATCCGCGAAGGTGGCAAGACCGTCGGCGCCGGCGTGGTGACCGAGGTCATCAAGTAACCACAGATAGATAAGGAAAAGGAAAAGGCAAGGTAGTGGCGCAGAAGATTCGGATCCGGCTCAAGGCCTACGACCATCGGGTCCTTGATCAGGCGGCGGACAAGATCGTGGACACCGCCCGCCGTACGAACGCGCGCACTGCCGGCCCGATCCCGCTTCCAACCGAGATCTCAAAACTCACCGTGATCCGCAGCCCGTTCATCGACAAAGACTCGCGTGAGCAGTTCGAGATGCGTACTCACAAGCGCATCGTCGACATCCTCGACCCCAACCCGCGGGTCGTAGATGCGCTCATGCGCCTCAGCCTGCCCGCCGGCGTGAGCATCGAGATCAAGTCATGAAGGGATTGCTGGCGCGGAAGCTGGGCATGACACAGTTGTTCAACCCTGACGGGACGATAAGCGCCGTCACCGTGCTCGAGGCCGGTCCGTGCAAAGTGCTCGGCTTGAGGACGATCGAGAAGGACGGATACAGCGCCGTCCGCATCGCGTTCCAGCCGGCCAAAGAGGGCAAGCTAAACCAGCCGCTGCTTGGCGAGTTCAAGAAGGCGAACGTAGATCCGCATAGCCACATCACCGAGATCCGCAACTACGACGGCGTCCAGGCGGGCCAGGAATTGAAGGCCGAGATCTTCGCCGCCGGCGAGTTGGTCGACGTCACGGCGACCAGCAAGGGCAAGGGTTTTCAAGGACTGATCAAGCGACACAAGTTCAGCCGCGGCCCTGAGTCGCACGGCTCGATGAACGTCCGTCAGCCGGGCGCCATCGGCGCCACCGACGCGGCGCGCGTCTTCAAGGGTGTGCGCATGTCGGGCCAGATGGGCAACGTGCGGACGACGTCCCGCGCGTACAGGGTCGTGAGAGTCGACGCGGAACGAAACCTGCTCCTGGTCAGAGGCGGCGTGCCCGGCGCGAAAGGCGCCCTCGTGCTCGTCCGCCAGTCGACCAAGAAGGTCAAGCCCAAGGGTCCGGCGGGCAAGCCCAACCCGAGGAAGGTCTAGTGGCTGAGAAAAAAGAACAGCAGCCAAAAGAGACCAACTCGCTGCAGGCTCCTTACTTCGACGCGCTCGGCGAGCGCAACGGTGAGGTGGAGCTGCCGGAAGCCATCTTCGCGGAGACGCCCAACGTGCCCGTCATGCACCAGGCCTACCTCCGCCAGCTCGCCAACGCGCGGCAGGGCACGGCCAGCACGAAAACGCGGGGAAACGTGAGCGGTGGTGGCGCCAAGCCGTACCGCCAGAAAGGTACGGGCCGAGCACGTCACGGCAGCACGAGGGAGCCGAGCATGAAGGGCGGCGGTACCGTCTTCGGGCCCAAGCCGCGCGACTACTCGCACCGCATGCCGAAGCAGATGCGCCGCCTCGCGCTGCGCAGCGCGCTCAGCCAGAAGGCGATCGACGGTCAGGTCAGGGTGATCGAGAGCTTTGTCTTCGACGAGCCCAAGACGAGCCAGGCCGCCGAGCTGATGGAGGCGATCGGCTTCGACAGGCCGGCCCTCGTCGTGCTCCCGGCGCCCAACTACACCGTCAGCCGCTCGTTCGAAAACCTCGCAGGGGCGAAGATCGTGCTGGCGAGAAACCTGAACATCCGCGACCTCTTCACGCACACGTACCTTCTGCTCGCCAAAGACACGCTCGAGCTCCTCGAGGAGAACTTCAGCTCGCGCCAGAGAGAGGTCGCGCGATGACGACCAAAGCCGCGTCCGAGATCGTGATCGGCCCGGTCATCACCGAGCGCACCTACCAGCTCTACACGCAGGGCCGCTACACGTTCAAGGTCCTCGCCAGCGCGTCGAAGACCGAGATCAAGAAGGCGCTCGAGGAGCAGTACGAATCGCAGGGTATCCACGTCAGGGACATCAACACCGTGACCATGCGCGGCAAGAAACGCCGCAGCTTCCGGCGCGCCGGCTCAGGCACGGTCGGCAATACGTCTGACTGGAAGAAGGCAATCGTCACGCTTGGAGCGGGCCAGAAGATCGAAGGCCTGTTCGGGAGCGTCTGAGAGAAACAAGATGCCTGTAAGAAAGTTCAAGCCCACGAGCCCCGGTCGTCGCTTCATGACGATCTCCGGTTTCGACGAGATCACGACGGACACGCCCGAAAAGACGCTGCTCGAATCGCTGCCGACGCACGCCGGGCGCAACAACCAGGGCCGGATCACAACGCGGCACCAGGGCGGCGGCTACCGCAAGCTGTACCGGAAGATCGACTTCAAGCGCGACAAGCACGCGATCCCCGGCAAGGTCGCGACCATCGAGTACGACCCCAACCGCAGCGCCCGCATCGCGCTGATCCACTACAAGGATGGCGAGAAGCGCTACATCCTCGCCCCGCTGGGCTTGAAGGTCGGCGACCCGATCGAGAGCGGTCCCGACGCGCCGGTGCGAATCGGCAACGCCATCCCGCTCGAGAACATCCCCGTCGGCTCGACCGTGCACAACATCGAGCTGACGCTGGGACGGGGCGGCCAGCTGGTGCGATCGGCCGGCGCGAGCGCGCAGCTCCTCGCCAAGGAAGGCGATTACGCGGTCGTGCGCATGCCAAGCGGCGAATTGAGAAGGATCCACATCCGCTGCCAGGCCACGATTGGTCAGGTCGGTAATATCGAGCACGAAAACGAGTCCGGCGGCAAGGCCGGGCGCGGCCGCTGGCTGGGCCAGCGCCCTGAGGTCCGCGGCTCGACCATGAACCCCCGCGACCACCCGCACGGCGGTGGCGAGGGCAAGACAGGACCCGGCGGCAACCCGAAGACTCCGTGGGGCAAGCCCGCCCTCGGCTACCGAACACGAAAGGCGAACAAGGCTTCGGCCAAGCTCATCATCCGCCGCCGCGAGAAGAAAGGACGCAAGAAGTAGCGTGGGAATGGCGCCTGTAATGCAGTTTCGGAATGAGATTGGCACTTGGCCCGTCACGGCTTCGGCCGCGACAGGGGTGGCCTGGATAAACCAGGCCACCCGGCGCCATTGCCACTTCGGCCTGAAATCCGCACCCCATCGCCGCGATTTCAGGCCGGGAAAGGAAGGAGTCAGCTAATCAAGTGAGCAGATCGACCAAGAAGGGCCCTTTCATCAGCGCCCCTCTCAAGGAAAAGATCGAGAAGATGAATCAGACGCGCGACAAGAAGGTGATCCGCACCTGGGCGCGCGCGTCTGTGATCTACCCCGACATGGTCGGGCACACGATCGCGGTCCACGACGGCCGCAAGCATGTGCCCGTCTTCATCAGCGAGAACATGGTCGGTCACCGGCTGGGCGAGTTCGCGCCGACTCGCCACTTCCGCGGCCATGGCACGCACACCGAAAAAACGACGGCGCTGAAGTAGAGAAATAGTGGCGACGATGGAAGTTTCCGCAGTGCAGAAGTTTGTCCGCAGAACGCCCCGCAAGGCGCGGCTCGTTGCCGACTCGGTGGAGGGCATGAAGGTCGCCGAGGCGCTCGCGTACCTCGAGTTTTCGCCGAAGCACGCCGCAAGAGATGTCGCGAAGGCGATCAAGTCCGCTGCGGCCAACGCGGAGCACAACTTCAACCTCAACCGCGACGACCTCGTGCTCAAGCAGCTGCTCATCGACGAGGGCCCGACCTACAAGCGGCGCCGCCCGGTGAGCCGCAGCATGGCGCACGAGTATTTCCACCGCACCTGCCACATCACGGCGGTCGTTGAAGACCAGCCCCAAGGAGCAAGGTAATAGTTGGGTCATAAAGTTCATCCGAACGCGTTTCGTCTGGGCGTCTTCCGTCCGTGGGAGGCCAACTGGTTCGCCAACCCCAAGGACTACACGAAGATGCTCCACGAGGACCTCGAGATGCGCCGCGTCATCCTCGCCCGCCTGCGCAACGCCGGCATCGCGAAGATCGAAACCGAGCGCAGCTCCAATGCGCAGCTCACCGTGACCATCCACACCGCCAAGCCGGGCATCGTGATCGGTAAGGGTGGGTCGAGCGTCGATCAGCTGCGCGAAGACCTCGAGAAGCGATTCGGCAACCGCGTCCGGATCTCGATCCAGGAGATCAAGCAGCCCGAGCTCGACGCTCAGCTCGTCGCGGAGAACATCGCGAGCCAGATCGAGCGCCGCATCAGCTACAAGCGCGCGATGAAGCAGGCGATCCTGCGCACGATGCGCTCTGGCGCGAAGGGCGTGAGGATCTACTGCGGGGGACGCCTGCGCGGCGCTGAGATGGCGCGACGCGAGTGGGACCGTGAGGGCCGCGTGCCTCTTCACACTTTGCGCGCCGACATCGACTTCGGCCGCGCCACCGCGAAGACGACCTTCGGTGCGATCGGTGTCAAGTGCTGGATCTACAAGGACCAGATCTCGCCCGCCCAGCGCCGGCTCGCCCCTATCGCGGAGGAGACCGCGCCGCTGGCCGAGGTCATCGCCCCGCAGCCCGAGCTGGTCGAGGCTCTCACTGCGGCCGTCGCACCGGTCGAGACCGCGGGCGCAGAAACGCAAACAACCGAGCGGCCGAAGCGCACGCGCGCGGCGGCTGCCGCCACCACCGCACCGAAACCGACGACCGCGAAACCACGCACCGCGTCGTCCAAACCCAGGACAGCCGCGGCTCCGAAGGCCAAAGCCGACACAGCCACGAAGGCCCCGGCCAAGAAGCCCACCACCAAAAAGAACGACAGCTAGATGCTGATACCCAAGCGCGTCAAGTACCGCAAGATGCACCGCGGCCGACGCACTGGCATCGCCACGCAGGGGGCCACGGTGGCGTTCGGCGACTTCGGCCTGCAGGCGATGGAGGCCTGCTGGATGAGCAACCGCCAGATCGAGGCCGCCCGCCGCGCCATGACGCGCCACGTCAAGCGTGGTGGTCAGATCTGGATCCGCGTCTTCCCGGACAAGTCGATCACCAAGAAGCCGGCCGAGACCCGAATGGGCTCCGGCAAGGGCAACCCGGAAGGCTGGGTCGCCGTGGTCAAGCCAGGCCGGGTGCTCTTCGAGATGGGCGGCGTCACGCCTCAGGTCGCCAAGGAGGCGATGAAGCTCGCCGCCTCCAAGCTGCCGATCAAGACGCGCTTCGTCGCAGCTGCGGAAGCCGGAGGGTCGAGATGAAGGTCGACGAGCTTCGCGTCCTGGAAGCCGATGAGCTGGGGGTGCGCATGAAAACCGCGCGTCGGGAGCTTTACGAGCTCCGCTTCAAGCACGCGGTCGGCCAGCTCGAGAACTCGAGCCAGATCGCCAAGGTCCGGCACGACATCGCCCGGATCATGACCGTCCTGCGCGAGCGCGACTTCGGGATCGCTCCGAGTGAGGGCCTGCCCGAGCCGGCCGTCGCGCTGGTCGAGCCAGAGCCGGAAGCCGTAGAAGAAGAAGCGCCGAAGCCAAAGCGCGGCCGCCGAGCCAAGAAAGAGGAATCCGAATGACCGATACAGCAACCCAATCCGTAACAACCGCGCAGCGCGGCCAGCGCAAGGTCCGGCTGGGCTACGTGATCGCGGACAAGATGAACAAGACGGTCATCGTCCAGATCGGCTCGTCCAAGGCGCACCGTCTCTACCGCAAGACGGTCCAGCAGCGCACCCGCTTCAAGGTCCACGACGAGAAGAACGAGTGCGGGGTGGGCGACCTCGTCCGCATCACCGAAACGCGTCCGATCTCCAAGGAGAAGCGCTGGCGCGTACTTGAGATTGTGGAGAAGGCCCGGTAACGAATGATCCAGCAAGAAACCCGGCTGAAGGTCGCGGACAACTCAGGAGCGAAAGAGATCCTGTGCATCCGCGTGGCCGGCGGCCACTACCGCAAGTACGCGTACGTAGGCGACATCATCACGGCCACGGTCAAGTCCGCCCAGCCGGGCGGGCAGGTCAAGAAGGGTGAGGTGGTGAAGGCCGTCGTCGTCCGCGTCAACAAGGAATACAAGCGCCCCGACGGCTCGCTCATCCGGTTCGACGAAAACGCGGCAGTGCTGCTGGCGCAAGCCAACAACCCACGCGGCACGCGCATCTTCGGACCGGTCGCGCGAGAGCTGCGAGAGCGCAACTTCATGAAGATCATCTCGCTCGCCCCGGAGGTCCTCTAACCCAAAATGCTGAGAAACAAAGAGCAACCCAAGCGCCGCTGGCTCGAGCTTGCGCCGGGCGATCCCGTGATCGTGATCGCAGGCAAGGACAAGGGCAAGCAGGGTGAGGTGCTGCGCACGATCCCCGATCAGCACAAGATCGTGGTCAAAGGAGTCAACGTGCTCAAGCGCCACACGAAGGCCGGTCAGCGCCGAGGTGGCGTGGCCGTGGCCCAGGGCGGCATCGTCGACTTCGAGGCCGCGCTCGATTACTCGAACGTGATGCTCGTCTGCCCTGCATGTGGCCGCCCGACGCGCACCAAGCACACCGTGCTCGAGTCCGGCGCGCGCGCGCTGGTCTGCCGCCACTGCGGCGAGCCCTACGAGCGCGTGCGCAAGACGGAGGCCCAATAGTGGCTAAAGCCAAGCAGTCGCCGGCAAAGAAAGAGTCAGCCCCGAAGGCGCCCGGCACGAAGTCGGAGGCGCCGCCGCGCCTGCTCCTGGCCTACCGCGACACGATCGCGCAGCAGATGACCAAGGAATTCGACTACGGCAACAGGATGCAGGTCCCACGCGTGGACAAGATCGTGGTCAACATCGGCATCGGCGAGGCGAAGGACAACGACAAGGCACTGGACGCTGCAGTCGGCGACGTGGTCACGATCACCGGCCAAAAGCCGCAGCTGATCAAGGCCAAGAAGTCCGTTGCCGCGTTCAAGCTGCGCGCGGGCCAGACGGTCGGCATCAAGACAACTCTTCGCGGCCGTCGCATGTGGTACTTCCTCGACAAGCTGCTGAACATCGCGCTGCCGCGAATCCGCGACTTCCGCGGCGTGAGCCCGGACGGATTCGACGGCCGCGGCAACTACTCGCTCGGCCTGCGCGAGCAGGTCGTGTTCCCGGAGGTCGACTACGACAAGATCGACAAGCTGCGCGGGCTCGAAGTCTCGATCATCACCACCGCTCGCACCGACGACGAGGCTCGAAGCCTGCTGACAAGACTCGGAATGCCATTTAGAAAGAGGTAGAGGGAGAGAGTTTGGCGAAGAAATCATCGATCCAGCGCTGGAAGCGAGACCTTGCAACACCTAAGTTCAAGGTGCGTTTTCACAATCGTTGCCGCATCTGCGGGCGGCCGCGAGCTTTCCTGCGCAAATTCGGTATGTGCCGCATCTGTTTCCGCGAGCTGGCCTCCGAGGGACGCGTCCCCGGGGTCACGAAGTCGAGCTGGTGATGGCTACGGCAGTCGCCAAAGCAGGCGCCAAGAACGTCAAGAAGGCACCGCCGGGGATCGTCTCCGACCCCATCGCCGACATGCTCACGCGCATCCGCAACTCCAACGCGGCGCGGCACGCCGAGGTCAAGGTCCCGGCGTCCCGGCTGAAGCTCGAGATCGCCCGCGTCCTCAAGGACGAGGGCTACATCGCGGCCTACGACGTGGAGGCCGACGGCACGACGCAGACGATGCGTATCATCTTCAAGTCCCGGCCGGACCGGACCCGAGTGATCTCCGGCGTGAAGCGGATCAGCCGCCCAGGGCTGCGGGTCTACGCTCGCAAGACCGAGATCCCGAGAGTCCTCGGCGGACTCGGCATCGCCATCCTCAGCACCGCTGAGGGAGTCATGAGCGGAAGGCAGGCGCTGCGCCAGGGTCTGGGCGGCGAAGTGCTCGCGTATGTCTGGTAGGAGATAGGAACAGAAGTTGTCTCGGATCGGAAAGCTGCCCGTCCCGGTGCCGAAGTCGGTGAAGGTCACCCTGGCCCCGGGACACGTCAAGGTCGAAGGCCCGAAGGGCCAGCTCGAGCGCACCCTGCCGGCCGACATCTCGGTCAAGCAGGTTGACGGCGAGCTGGTTTTCGAGCGACCTTCGGACGCCTTCCGCCACCGCGCCCTCCACGGCCTGGTCCGCAGCCTGGTCGCCAACATGGTCGAGGGCGTGGACAAGGGCTTCAGCAAGCAGCTCGAGCTGGTCGGCGTGGGCTACCGCGTTGCGAAGCAGGGCGAAGAGGTCGTGTTGAGCCTTGGCTACTCCCACCCGATCCGGTTCAAGCCGCCAAAGGGCATCACGATCGATGTGCAGGACCAGACCAAGTTCACGGTCAGCGGCATCTCGATCGAAGACGTCGGCCAGGTCGCCGCGAACCTTCGCGGCCTGCGACCGCCCGAGCCGTACAAGGGCAAGGGCGTCAAATACGCGGGCGAAAGGGTCCGCCGCAAGCCGGGCAAGGCCGGCAAGGGGGCCAAGGCCACAGCATGATCAAGAGACAGGACCGCAAGGTGAACCGCTCGAAGCGCCACCAACGCGTGCGCGTGCACGTCGCCGGCACACCGCAGCGGCCGCGGTTGGCGGTGTTCCGCAGCCTCAACCACGTCTACGCGCAGCTCATCGACGACGGCGCGAGCCGCACCCTGGCCGCGGCGTCGACGGTTGAGATGAAGGCCAAGGGCAATGGCGTGGCCCAGGCGGCAGAAGTCGGCAAGGCGATCGCCGCCAAAGCCAAGGCGGCCGGACTCAACCAGGTCGTCTTCGACCGCGGAGGCTTTCTCTACCACGGCAGAATCAAGGCGCTGGCCGATGCGGCCCGCGAAGCGGGTTTGGAGTTCTGATGTCAAGAAACATGGGCGGTGGCCGGTACTCGTCGGGCGAACGGTCCGAGCTCGCGGACCGCGTCGTCCGCGTCAACCGCGTCGCCAAGGTCGTCAAGGGCGGCCGCAAGTTCTCCTTCAGCGCGCTGATCGTGGTCGGTGACATGAATGGCCGCGTCGGCGCCGGCATCGGCAAGGCGCGCGAGGTGACCGAGGCCATCCGTAAGGGCATGGAGGTCGCGAAGCGCAACATGATCACCGTGCCGATGGTCGGCACGACCATCCCGCACGAGGTGCGCCTCAAGTGGGGCGCGGCCCGCATCATGCTCAAGCCGGCCGCGCCGGGCACCGGGGTCATCTCGGGCGGCGCGATGCGTGCGGTCATCGAGACGGCCGGCATCAAGGACATCCTCACCAAGTCGCACGGCACCAACAACCCGATCAACACGGTTCGCGCGACGCTGGCCGCGCTCCAGCAGCTGAAGACGGCCCAGCAGGTGGCCGAGCTACGCGGCAAGGACATGGAGCAGATGGTCGGCAAGCGCCTGGCCGCCGCCTATTCCCAGTCCTCCCCACAGAGTGGGGGCGGCGCTGAGGGCGCCGGCGTGGCGGCGCCAGCCGCCGGAGGGGCTCGTGGCTGACAAGACCCTCAAGGCGACTCTGATGAAGAGCCCGATCGGTGCCAAGCCCGAGATCAAGGCCACGGTCGAGTCGCTCGGCTTCCGGCGCATGAACCAGACGCGCGAGCTGCCGGACAACCCGGCGGTGCGCGGCATGCTGCGCCGGGTGAACTTCCTGGTCGGCGTCGAGGGCGAGCCGTTCGAGAGGCCCAAGCGGAGCCAGTACAAGATCTGGCGCTCCCGCTCGGACAAGAAACACAAGCGAGGCCACTAGAGGCAGATGCAGCTCCACGACCTGAAACCCTCACCCGGCGCCCATCGCAAAGCGCGACGCGTGGGCCGTGGCACCGGCTCCGGCCGGGGCAAGACCTCTGGCCGTGGCCAGAAGGGACAGAACGCGCGCAGCGAAGGCTTCCGCCTCGGGTTCGAGGGCGGCCAGATGCCTTTCTCCCAGCGCATCCCCAAGCTGCCAGGGTTCAAGAACCCGTTCAAGAAGATCTACTCGGTGGTCAACATCTCGAAGCTCAGCCGCTTCGCCGAGGGGGCGAAGGTGGATGCCCAGACGCTCCTCGAGGAAGGCCTCGTCCACGAGGGCGAGGAGATCAAAATTTTGGGTACAGGCGGCCTCAAGCGCAGACTGACGGTCGAAGCCCATGCCTTCAGCGCCAGCGCCCGTGACGCGATCGAAAAAGCCGGCGGTTCCGTCACCGTGCTGGGGGAGCCTCGCAAGATCGGAGCCAAGCGCACGGCTGCCAAAGCCCCGAAGCCTCTCCCTGCCCCCGAACCTCCCAAGCAGGCCGCGTCCGCCGCGAAGCCGGCGCGCGCCAAGAGTGCCCCACCGCCGGCATCGGTCGAGGAGGTCACCCCTCCCGACGAGGCCTAGCCGATGAACCTCCTCGAGGCGCTCATCAACTCGTTCCGGCTGCCCGAGCTGCGGAACAAGATCCTGTTCACGGGCGGCATCTTGATCGTCTTCCGCCTCTTCGCCAACATCGCGATTCCCGAAGCGAACAAGACAGCGCTCGGCCTGCTCTTCAACCAGCAGGCGCTGCTCGGACTGCTCGACCTCTTCTCAGGTGGTGGCCTCTCGCGCTTCAGCGTCGTCGCGATGGGCATGAACCCCTACATCAACGCCACGATCATCATGCAGCTGATGACGGTGATCTCCGAGCGCATCAAGGAGATCCAGAAAGAGGGCGAGATGGGTCGCCGCCGCATCCAGCGTTGGAGCCGCTACCTGACGGTCGCCCTCGGCGCCGGCCAGGCCTACGGATTCACAGTCCTCTTCCAGAACACCAACCCCGCGATCCTCGGCACCCTCGACTGGTTCCAGCGCACGCAGATCATCCTGGTCCTGACCGCGGGCACCGTGATGCTGATGTGGTTCGGCGAGCTGATCACCGAGTACGGCATTGGCAACGGTGTGTCGCTGATCATCTTCGCGGGCATCATCGGCCGCGGGCCGCAGGGCGTGGCGTCGGTGTTCTCCGCGCACTCGACCGGCGGCGGCCTGGCCGACTACGTGCCCTTCATCATCTTCGGCGTCATCGCTCTGGTGATGACCGCGGTGATCATCGAGGTCCAGCAGGCGGTGCGGAAGATCCCCATCCAATCGGCGCAGCGCGTCGCAGGCGGGCGAGAAGTGGGACGGAGGGCCAGCTTCCTGCCGCTGCGTGTCAACCACGCGGGCGTGATTCCGATCATCTTTGCGATCTCGGTGATGTTCCTGCCGACGATCATCGCCAACTACTTCAACGCCGCTCCGCCGAGCACGTGGTACTACCGCGCGGCTCATTGGATCCAGGGCAACTTCGCGCCGGATACCTCGAACCTCCCGATGGCGATCACCTACAACGGCCTCTACTTCCTGTTCACGTTCGGGTTCACGTACTTCTACACGGCCATCACATTTGACGTCCATGAGGTGGCGGACAACCTCAAACGCTACTCGAGCTTCATCCCGGGAATCCGCCCGGGACGTCCGACCGCGGACTACCTCCAGGCGGTGATGAACCGCGTCACATTCGTGGGCGCGGTCTTCCTCGGCTTCATCACCGTGATCCTGCCCATCGGCACGGCGAAGATCTCCGGCATCCCTCACCAGCAGATGTACCTGGGAGGCACGGCAATCCTGATCGTCGTCGGCGTCGCCCTCGACACGATGAAGCAGCTGCAGACGCAGCTGGTGATGCGCCAGTACCGCGGTTTTATCAAATGAGAGAGGACTCTTCCCCATTCATGGGGAAGTACTTGGCGAAGCCGGGGGATGGGGCTGCTTGAACCTTCTTCTTTACGGTGCTCCAGGGTCTGGCAAGGGGACACAGGCCAACATGCTGCGCTCGCATTTCGGCATTCCGCACATCGCGACGGGCGACATGCTGCGGGCCGAGATCCAGGCGGGCACCGAGCTCGGCCTCAAGGCGCAGCCGATCCTCGCGGCGGGCCAGTACGTGTCAGACGAGATCATGGTCGGCATGATCCGCAACCGCCTGCGCCGGCCCGACTGCGAGCCAGGCTTCATCATGGACGGCTTCCCGCGGACCGTGCCGCAGGCCAGGGCGCTCGACGGCTTGATGGTTGAGCTGGACAAGCGCTTCGACCGCGTGATCTACCTCAAGGTCCCTGTTGAGGAGCTGCTTCGCCGCCTTTCTGGCCGGCTGGTCTGCCCCGTCTGCCAGCGCACCTACCCGCCGGCGACCGCGGCCTGCGAGGCGGACGGCGGACCCCTGGTCCAGCGGGAGGACGACCGGCCAGAAGCCGTACGGCCGCGGATCGAGATCTACCTCGAGAAGACAGTGCCGGTGCTCGACCACTACCGGGTCGGGGCTCTGGTTTCCGAGATCGACGGCCGGGGGACAATTGACGTGATAAGCCGCCAGGTTCTTGCTGCCGTGAACGGCAAGCTCACCTCCCCGACCCCGACCAGGACCCGAAAGGCATGATCAATCTGAAGACCGCCCACGAGATCGACCTCATGGCCCGAGCGGGCAGCTTGCTGGCGTCTGTTCTGCCACCCCTGAAGGAGGCCTGCCGGCCGGGAGTCAAGACAATCGAGCTCGACCGCATCGCCGACCGCCTGATCCGGGACGGAGGCGCGGAGCCGGGATTCCTGGGCTACCATGGCTTCCCGAAGTCGATCTGCGTCTCGATCAACGACGAGGCGGTCCACGGGATCCCGGGGAACCGCAAGATCGCGGAGGGCGACCTGGTCAGCCTGGACCTGGGCCTCGTCCTCGAGGGCTTCTGGGCCGACGTGGGCATCACCGTCGGCGTGGGCAAGATCACGCCCGAGGCCGCTCGCCTGCTCAAGGTCACCGAGCAGGCCCTGTACGTGGGCATTGACAAGGCCAGGCCCGGAGGCTACCTGGGCGACATCTCGTCCGCGATCCAGAAGCACGTCGAGGCCGCGGGCTTCTCGGTCATCCGCCAGTTCGTCGGCCACGGGATCGGGCGGCAGATGCACGAAGACCCCCAGGTCCCGAATTTCGGCACCCCCGGCACCCCGCCCCGGCTGAAGCATGGCATGACCCTGGCGATCGAGCCCATGGTCAACGCCGGCACCCATGAGGTGTACATGAAGCCCGACGGCTGGACGATCTGCACGGCCGACGGCGCCCTGTCGGCTTACTTTGAGCACACCGTCGCTATCACAGAAAAGGGCCCAGTCGTACTCACTACCAGTCCCCTCTCCCTGCAGGAGCCGGGCGCGCGCAGGGCGCTCTGAGCAGACGGTCAGGGTGAGGTTCTCAGCAGTTTGGTACAATCGCGGTTCGTGCCCCAGCGCCCCCCACTCGTGAAGGGGGTCGTCGTAGAGCCCCTTCCCAACGGTGTCTATCGGGTTGAGCTCGAGAACGGGGCGAAGGTCCTCGCTCACGTCGCCGATCGCGCAGGCACCCATTTCACCCGGCTTCTCGCCGGGGACAAGGTAGGGGTCGAGCTCGCGGCCAGCGACCGGTCGCGGGGAAGAATTCGAGAGATTTGGAGATGAAGGTACGACCGTCCGTCAGGAAGATGTGTCCCAGCTGCAAGGTGATCAAGCGCAACGGGGTGGTCCGTGTGATCTGCTCCAAGACGCCGAAACACAAGCAGCGCCAAGGATGAGAGGGCAAGACTAGATGGCGAGAATCGCCGGCGTCGACATACCCCCGCAGAAGCGCGTGGTCATCGCCCTGACGTACATCCACGGGATCGGCAACACCACGGCCGGGAAGATCGTGAAGAACGCGAACATCGACGCGAGCAAGCGCACCAAAGACCTCAGCGAGGAAGAGGTGGGCCGCCTGCGCCAGATCATCGACCGCCTCGCGAGCGCGAAGGACATCCTCATCGAAGGTGACCTGCGCCGCGAGGTCGCGCTGAACATCAAGCGCCTGACGGAGATCGGCTCCTACCGCGGCATGCGCCACCGCCGCGGCCTGCCAGTGCGCGGCCAGCGCACACGCACCAACGCGCGCGGCCGGCGCGGTCCGAAGCGCGCGGTCGCAGGCAAGAAGAAGGTCAAGGCAGGCAAGTAATGGCCAAGAAGATAAATGGGTAAGACGAAAAAGGTCGTACGGACGCGGCGCCGCGAGCGCAAGAACGTGGTCGCGGGGCAGGCCCACATCCAGAGCACCTTCAACAACACGATCATCTCGATCAGCGACATCGACGGCAACGTCATCGCGTGGGGCTCGGCCGGCGCGCAGGGCTTCAAGGGGAGCCGCAAATCGACGCCGTTCGCCGCGCAGCAGACCGGCGAGACCACGGCGAAGAAAGCGCTCGAGCACGGCATGCGCTCGATCGAGGTTTTCGTGCGCGGGCCGGGCGCGGGCCGTGAGGCGGCCATCCGCTCCCTGCAGGCGGCCGGGCTCGAGGTCAGCGCGATCACGGACGTGACCCCGATCCCGCACAACGGCTGCCGTCCGCCGAAGCGGAGGCGCGTGTAATGGCCAACTACAGCGGCCCCGTCTGCCGCTTCTGCCGCCGGGAGGGCGCCAAGCTCTACCTCAAGGGCGAGCGCTGCTACACGCCGAAGTGCGCCATCGAGCGCCGCGCCTTCGCGCCCGGCATGCACGGCCAGGCGCGCAAGCGCAAGACGTCCGACTACGGCATCCAGCTGCGCGCCAAGCAGAAGGCGCGCCGCATCTACGGCCTGCTCGAGAAGCAGTTCCGCAACTACTTCGACAAGGCCACGAACGAACCGGGAGTGACGGGGCTGAACCTGCTCCGGCACCTCGAGACGCGCCTGGACAACGTCGTCTACAGGCTCGGTCTCGGTGCCTCGCGCAAGCAGGCCCGGCAGCTCGTCACCCACAGGCACTTCGAGGTCAACGGCAAGCTGGTCAACGTTCCGTCGTACCAGGTCAAGCCGGGCGACGAGCTCAAGGTCCGGCCGTCGAATGGCGTTTTCGACGTCGCGCTCGACGCGTCGAAGGTGCGCCCGGTGCCGTCATGGCTTTCCTTCAACACGGACGAGAAGTCCGCCAAGGTCCTCGCCCGACCAGACCGCCACGAGATGGAGTCCGGGGTCGAGGAACAGCTGATCGTCGAGTTCTATTCTCGGTAAAGACACGGAGGTATGTAGTCCAAGTTGGCGATTGACACACAGATGACAGTGACCCCGCAGGTCCGCAAGCTCGAGACGAGCGCGAACTATGGCAAGTTCGACATCGAGCCCCTGGACCCGGGCTTTGGTACCACCCTGGGCAACACGCTGCGCCGTGTGCTGCTCTCTTCGCTGTGGGGCGCGGCGGTGACCTCGATCCAGATCGACGGCGTCGCGCATGAGTTCAGCGCGATCCCGCACGTCAAGGAAGATGTGACCGAGGTCATCCTCAACCTGAAGAAGCTCTGTTTGAAGAGCTTCACGGAGGACCCCGTCACCCTGCTCCTCGACGTCAAGGGCCCGGCCGAGGTTCATGCCTCGCACATCCAGGCCAACTCGGACGTCGAGATCGTCAACCCTGACCTTTACATCTGCACGCTGGCCGCCAAGGGCCACCTGCGGATGGAGCTGAACGTCGAGCGTGGCAAGGGCTACGTGCCCGCCGAGCGCAACAAGCGTGAGGGCCAGCCGATCGGCGTGATCCCGATCGACGCCATCTTCTCCCCGGTCGAGAAGGCGAACTTCACCGTCGAGAAGACCCGTGTCGGCCAGTCGACCGACTACGACCGGTTGCTGATCGAGGTTTGGACCGACGGGACGATGTCGCCCGAAGAGGCCGTCAGCCACGCGGCCGAGCTGTTCACGCAGCACCTGAACCTGTTCGTCCGCTTCCGCGACTCGATCGAGAAGCACGAGCTGGAGCTGCGTGGCGAGAAGACCGGCCAGAACCGCCTGATGGATACGCCGATCGAGGAGCTCGATCTCTCGGTGCGAGCGTTCAACTGCCTTAAGGCGAACGAGATCCAGACGGTCGGCCAGCTGCTCCAGAAGCGAGAGGAAGAGCTCCTCGCGCTGCGCAACTTTGGCCGCAAGTCGCTCGACGAGATCAAGGAAAAGCTCGTAGAGAAGGGATTCATCAAGCCCGAAGAGATGGGCACGGTCCTGCGCGGCTAACGGAGCTTCATGCGACACCAGAAGAGCGGCCGCCACTTCAACCGGGACACCGACGCCCGCAAGGCGCTGATGCGCAACCTGTGCACGTCCCTGCTGGAGCACAACCGCATCACAACCACGGAGCCGCGCGCGAAAGAGCTGCGCCGATGGGTCGAGCGGCTGATCACGGTGGCCAAGGCACAGGACGTCAACGCACGGCGGCGGGTGAGCGAGGAGGTCTCCAAACCCGAGGTGGTGGAGAGGCTGTTTTCGAACCTCATCCCGCGACTCGCGGAGCGGCCGGGCGGTTACACGCGAATCATTCACAAAGGCCCGCGATTGGGCGACGCCGCGCCGATGGTGATCATCGAGTTAGTGGATTAGCGGTCGCGCCCCATCCCCGCCTGCGGCGGGACTTCCCCATGAATGGGGAAGATGAAGTTAAAAAGTGAATATCAAAGTCGTGCTTGAGTACGACGGCTCGGGCTTCGCTGGCTGGCAGCAGCAGGCACACGGTCGCACCGTGGAGGCCGAGCTGAAGCGGGCCCTGCGGACGATCACCGGCGAGGCGATCACCGTTTACGCGGCGGGACGCACCGACGCGGGCGCCCACGCCGAAGGGCAGGTGGCGAACTTCCAAACCGACGGCCGGCTGAGCCCGGCGCGGTTGGTCGCGGCGCTCAACGCCCGTCTGCCGGAGGACGTGGCAGTGCTGTCGGCGGAGCTTGTCCCCGACGATTTCCACGCCCGCTACTCCGCCCGCTGGCGCCGCTACAGGTATCGATACCTTGATCGGCCTGCGCGAACAGCGCTGGAGCGGGGGCGCTGCTGGCACGTCCGGGAGCACCTCGACGTCGCGGCGATGTCTGAGGCCGCCCGGGCCTTGATCGGCAAGCACGACTGGACCAGCTACTGCTCGGCCTCCGAGCCGCCAGACGCCAGGGTGCGCGAGATGCGCTCCGCAAGCGTCGTGCGGCGAGGTGGGTTCGTCGAGCTGGAGCTGGTCGCGGAGGGCTTCCTGCGAGGCCTGGCGCGCAGCATCGCGGGCGCGCTGGCCGAGGTGGGTCGCGGCAAGCGGCCGCCGGAGTGGGTGGGCGAGGTCCTCCAGGCGCGCGACCGCCGCCAGGCGCCGCGCACCGCCCCCGCCGGGGGTCTGACATTGATGGAAGTGATTTACTGAGCGCCGGGCGCACAGGGCGCGCATTGAAACGGAGACGATGAGCAAACAGAAGACGTGGACGGCGAAAGCCGCGGATCTGAAGAGCGACTGGTATGTCGTCGATGCGACAGACCAGGTACTCGGCCGCCTGGCGTCAGGTGTGGCCGCGATCCTGCGCGGCAAGCACAAACCCACGTTCACGCCTCACCTCAACAGCGGCGACCACGTCGTCGTGATCAACGCCGCCAAGGTGAAGGTCACCGGGAGCAAGCTGAAGACCAAGGAGTACACGCGGTATACCGGGTACCCGGGCGGCCTCCGCAAGCGGACGATGGAGCAGGCGCAGGTGGTCGATCCGACCTTCCCGGTGACGACCGCCGTCCGGGGCATGCTCCAGCGCAACACGCTTGGAGCCGATATGCTCAAGCGCCTTCGGGTCTACGCCGGAGCGGAGCACGGTCATCAGGCGCAAAGGCCGAAGGCCGTGACCTTCGATGCAAAGGGGAACTTGAAGCTTGGCTGACATGTTGAATCGAGGCACCGGACGCCGCAAGAACGCCATCGCCAGGGTGCGCCTGCAGCCTGGTGAGGGTCGGGTCACTGTCAACGAGAAGGACCCGCTGGCCTACCTGGGTCGGCGCGTGCTCGAGATGGCGGCCCTCGCACCGCTTCGCGTGACCGGGACGCAACGCAAGTTCGACATCTCGATCAAGGTGATCGGCGGCGGCACGAGCGGCCAGGCGGGAGCCATCGCACACGGTATCGCCCGTGCCCTTATCCGCTACGACGCGGACCTTCGCGCGGTGCTCAAGAAGGCGGGCCTCCTGACGCGGGACGCGCGGATGAAGGAGCGCAAGAAGTACGGACTGAAGCGGGCTCGGAAGGCTCCCCAGTACACGAAGCGCTAGTCACTCGCCACCTCAACTGGCCGGACTGCCAGAACGCTCGCGACCTGGGCGGCCTCCCACGTCCGGGCGGTTTGACGCGCTCTCACGTTCTGGTGCGGTCCGACTACCTGGGACACCTCACCGCACCGGGACGCGAGGCGCTGATCGCGTACGGCGTGACCACGGTGATCGACCTGCGCAGTGCTTCGGAGGTCGCCAACAAGCCGAACCCGTTTGCGGACGGCTCAGGTCCTGCGTACGTGCACCGCGAGCTGATCGACGACGCGAACATGCGGCAGATCGGCGATTCGCCCGACATGTTTGAGCGCTACCTGACGATCCTGGACAACCGTCCGCAGGCCTTCAGAGCCATCTTCGAGTCGGTGGCCGCGGTCGACGGAGGCGTGCTGTTCCACTGCTATGCCGGCAAGGACCGAACCGGTCTCATCGCCGCGATGCTTCTCCACCTCGCCGGCGTCTCGCCAGGGGATATTGCCGTTGATTACGGCGAGACCGACCTCTGTCTCGCGCCGCAGTACGAGAAGTGGATCACCGAAGCGGCGCCTGAGAGGCGGGAAGCCTTCCGCCAGGAGCTCCGCTGTCCGCCCGAGCGCATCCTCGGCGTCCTCGAACACCTGCAGAGGAAGTGGGGAGGAGTCGACGGCTACCTCGAATCCTCAGGCATGACACCCGCAAACGTCGATCGCCTCAGCGCCAAGCTCGAATAGGGGCAGAAAGTCTCCTTGAATGCCACCGGCCTCAGGCGACCGAATCCACGCCCGGCCCTCGCGCCGGCCTACTGAACCAATCGGCCTGTGGCGGGATAACCAGATACTCGCCGTCCTCGCCGCGCGCGATCTGCCATTTGCCTTCATGCACCAACCAGTGGTGGCGGTGACACAGGAGCACCAGGTTTCCCAATTCAGTCGGCCCGCCCTTGACCCAATGCGTCAGGTGATGGCCCGACGTCCACGCCGCGGACCGGTCACATCCCGGCCACCTGCAGCCCCTATCGCGAACACCTAGCGCACGCCGTGTGGCGGTCGGGATCTTTCGCGTCGTTCGTCCCACGTCGATCACCTGCGAATCGGCGCTCAGCAGGACCCGCGTCAGGCTGCAATCGCACGCCAACCGCTCGACGGCTTTGGCGGAAATTGGCAATGAAAATTCCAGGTCGCCCGCAGGCGTACCGCATCGCTGCAGCAATGTCTCGAGCGTCGTCGTGATCTGCAGATGCGGGCGCTGCACGCCATGACGCGGCAGCGAACCGCCGTCAAGAACGTGTTGCGCCATCTCCACAATTCCGTCAGCCAACCGGCGGTCGAGACGCCGCTCATCGCCCCTGCCGCTGCGTCTGGCCAGCGGCTCGAGGGCGGTTCGAAGCACAGCACCACCCTCAGGATCCAGCACACCGCGGATCCAGAGCATTCCACCCTCGCCCGTGCTGAGTGTCAACGTACGAGCTTCGCTGGCCGCGGCCTGATCAGCTGCGTATGCAGCCGGATCGACCGAATGCCGGTGGTGGTGGCAGAAATTGCGGAAGCGACCAACGGTGAAGTCACGTGCCTTGTCCAGGAGCGTCGTCTCGTCGAACGGCCTGGCGTCGGGTAGTTCGGCGACCGCCTCGGCCTCCCGCGCGATCAGCGCGACGTGGGGAAATCCAACCTCGCCGCCGACCATTGCCTTGATGCTCTCGGGGACGCTGGAAGCGCGCTCTCCGACGATCATCCTGTCCGCGGCTGCTCCACTCGTCATGTGACAGTTCAGGCGAAGCCAGTGAATGGGTGAGAGACATCCCACGGTGTCGTAGTGGTCGGTCCGCGCAAATGCCGCGGCCATGTCGGAGAACTTGAGATCGAGCAGATTCCGGCCGCGCGCCAGCTCGCGCAGATCGGCAGCAAGCTCGTCCCCCGCCACCGGCGACGGCCGAGCGCAAAAGCGTTCGATCTCGGCAATCAGCGACCCAACAGGGGCAGAAACCATGCCCGAAGGCTACGAAAGAACGTTCGAAACGAGAACGCTCTTAACAGGTCAATCAAGCAAGCAGGAGAACCGTGGAGCCGAGGGCCACC
>Ga0209805_1000015_pt1 | contig 93502 bp, 89 predicted proteins | sample GraSoiAngelo_148_FD_185905 | JGI IMG/M metagenome (GOLD analysis project Ga0209805, IMG submission 185905) | Grasslands soil microbial communities from the Angelo Coastal Reserve, California, USA - 14_1009_09_20cm (SPAdes) (version 2) | ecosystem: Environmental > Terrestrial > Soil > Grasslands ...
GCCACAGCCGCCGACGGAATCACAAGCGGCACGAGCGCCAGCAGCATGAATGAGATTGGCGGCGGCGTACCAGGTTGCCAATTGACTCGCAGCATCAAAAAGGGCGCCAGAAATTGCAAGCCGAGTGCGGCCGCCGCCAGACAGGCCGCGCCGAGGCTGAATCTGCCTAAGCGAGTGTGCCTACCCCGACGACGTGAGGGTTCGATGGCCATACCAACACTCTAATCCGGCGCCAGCTGCGCCCCGTCACCGAGGCTCCGGCGGTGCATCGCGTCGCCGACATGTCATCAATACCTGGTCCCAAACCACAGAGTCGCCAGGCCGAAAGCGACCATCACGAAACCCGCCACGCGGACCTGCGCCACGCTGAGCGGCCACAGACTGCCCCAGGCCCAAGTCGGGGCGTTTGGTCCTTCCGGATACTCTCGGCGGAAGCGCGCGTAGCGCTCGGCAAAGAGGATTGAGAGCAATCCGATGACGATGCAGACGGCGGAAAAGACGGTGACTTTTGAGCATTCTGTCTAGCGGCGGCGCACGGAGCGAATCCACCAGTAGGGGATCAGACAAAACGACTGGATACCGACAAAGAGGCTAAAGATTCCTAGCCACAAGGGGCCCAACCATAGGATCTGAAAGGCTCCCATCCCGATCGCTGTTACGCCCGCCGCCACGCTGGCCAAGGCTATTTGAGGAAATTGCCTCCTTCGACGCTCGAGGACGTCCACGCGCTACTCGCGCATCGACCCCGACGGGTCAGTCGTTGATGACGGCCAGGAGGGCTGTGTTGTGGACGGCCACGACCAGCAGGCCGACCACCGAGACCTGGAGCGCCCGCCAGACGAAGTGATAGGCCTGCTGCGAGGCGCGGCCTGGATTGCGCATCGCGTAAAACTGCACTAGAAGGCTCACGATCGCCATCGCGCCAACCAGCGCCAGCTTGAGAACGAAAACCAACCCCAGGCCGCCCATCCCGAGCAGCGTCCCGACGAGCGCGTTGCCCTCCACGCCACCGCGCGCCATGTCGGCGCCGGTTGTGATGACATCGCAGATCTGAGCGAGGGCGAGAAGCGCGATCCAGACAGCCAGGAGGCGGAAGGAGGGTAACTGTCGGCGGCCCCTGGCTGCTCCGACCACTATCACTAAATATGATAGCGACTTCGGCGGCGAGCCATTGTAAGCCTAGCCTATCGCAAAGTTACCAGACGACGCGCGGAGGCTACTGGGCGGCGGGCGGCTTCCCCGGCAGACGGCGCCACTGTCGCGGCCCGACCCCGGCGCTGGGGTTGCCGGGCACGAAGGCGACGGCCTCCGGATTGACCATGCAAAGGTCCTTGCGGACGACGCTCCGGTCTCCGCTGCCGGGGTGCTCGACGACGACAGTTCGCTCCAGCACTGCCCGGACTCGGACCGGCTCGCCGTCGACCACGGCATCGAATCCGCCGCCGACCTCGTGGTTGGCGGGCGGGACGATCGTGGCGAGAGGGACTAGTTCAGTGATGCTCATGCTTAGACACCTTCCAAATGAAACCGGCCCCATCCCAGCAGGCGGGAGGGCCGGCGGCAGTGCAACGCATAGATTCTAGCAAATTCGCGGCCGAGTTCCGCGCGCGCGTGCGCGCGCGAAAGGGCCGCCCCTCCTGCATGCAATGACGAGAAGCAGCCCGCCGCCGAGGTGGCTAGGCAGGCGATCGCTACGCGGTTATCGGCGCCGGGGCCTCGTCGGCTCTGAGTTCGACCCCGAACGCGCTCTCAAAGTGGCGCGCGTAAGACTGGGCCGCCTCCTGGACGGCCACGCGGCGACCGGTCAGCCGCTCGACCGACGTGGTCTTCTTGTCGGGCAGCCCACACGGCACGATGCCATCGAAGTAGGCGAGGTCGGTTGTCAGGTTGAGAGCGAATCCGTGACTCAGCACGCGTCCGGTCAGCTTCACGCCGATCGCGGCCACCTTGGCGTCCCCGGCCCAGACCCCGGTCAGGCCCGGGACCGGGCCCCCCTTGATGCCGAGTTCCGCCAGATAGGCGATCAGCGAGTCCTCCAGCCCGCGCAGGTAGGTGAGCAGGTCGCCACCCATCCGGTCGAGGTCGAGGACCGGATAACCGACCAGCTGGCCGGGGCCGTGGTAGGTCGCGTCGCCGCCGCGGTCGCTCCAGACGAGCTCGACCTCGCGGCGACGGCGCTCGGTCTCATCCCAGAGGACATGATCCACAGTGCCCCGCCGCCCGAGAGTGAAGACGTGCGGGTGCTCCAGCAGGAGGAGGGTGTCTAGTGCTGTCCCCGCTTTGACGCCCTCGACCAGCTCGCGCTGGAGGTCCCAGGCGTCCAGGTAGGGAACCCTACCCAGCCAGCAGTCTCTGACGACCAGCGGGGATTTGCTCATCAGCGTGGTAGGAGGAGCGGACCAAAGCGCCCGCTTCGACGTGCGCGAAGCCCATCTGAAGAGCCTCGGATTTGAGCTCGTCGAACTCCGCGGGCGGGTAGTAGCGGAGGACTTCGGCATGCTTTTTCGAGGGCCGCAGATATTGGCCGACGGTCAGCACGTCGACGCGGTGCTCGCGCATGTTGCGGAAGACCTGGAGCAGCTCATCTCTCGTCTCACCGAGCCCGACCATGACACCGGACTTGGTGACCAGGTCGGGCCGCAGCTGCTTGACGTGACGCAGGATTCCCAGGCTGTTGGCGTAGACCGCTTTGGGCCGAATCCGGGCATAGAGACGGGGCACCGTCTCGGTGTTGTGGTTGAAGATGTCGGGACCGGCCTCGACGACAGTGCGCACCGCGTCATGGTCTCCCTGGAAGTCGGGAGTCAGAACCTCCACGCTGGTGTCGGGACTGCGCCGCCGGATGGCCCGGATGGTGCGGGCGAAAATCTCTGCGCCGCCATCGCGGAGATCGTCGCGGTCGACTGAAGTGATCACCGCGTGACGCAGGCCCAGCCTGGCCACCGATTCAGCAACGCGAAGTGGCTCGGTGATGTCGAACTCAGTGGGCCGGCCCGAGGTGACCGCACAGAAGCGGCAGGCGCGGGTGCAGACCGCGCCAAGGATCATGAAGGTGGCCGTGCGCCGGTTCCAGCAGTCGTAGATGTTGGGGCAGTGAGCCTCTTCGCAAACGGTGTGCAGCCGCTGGTCGTGCACCAGCTGCTTCAGCTCCTTGTAGTTCTCGCCTTCGCTGACCCGGACCTTGATCCACTCGGGGATCTTCCGCGTCGGCATGATGAGATCGCTCACAGCTTGATCGAAGCCGGGGACCAGTCCTCGAGTCGCTTCTTGATCCAGTTCACGAACTGGCCCGCCTGGTAGCCGTCCAGGATCCGGTGATCGAAGCTCATGCACAGGTTCATCATGCTCCGGATCGTCATGCCTTCCCCGATCACCACGGGCCTCCGCACGATCGATTCGGTGGTCAGGATGGCGGCCTGCGGCTGGTTGATGATCGGCATCGAGGCTATCGACCCGGTGGCCCCGGTGTTGTTCAAGGTGAAGGTGCCACCCTGCACGTCATCCGTCTTGAGCTGCTTCTGGCGAGCCCGGTTTGTCACGTCCGTGATGGCCTTGACCAGGTCGGTGAACCCGAGGCGGTCGGCGTCCTTGACGACCGGCACGATGAGGCCGTCGGGCGGAACTGCCACGGCGATCCCGAGATTGACGTAGCGCTTGAGCAGGATGCCATCGTCGGTCCAGCTCGAGTTCAAGTAGGGGAACTCGTGCAGCGCCTCGCAAAGGATCTGCGCGACGAAAGGCAGGTAAGTCAGGTTCAAGCCGTGACGCTGCCGGTAGTCGTCCTTCTCGGCCTCCCGGTAGCGGACCAGGTCGGTCATGTCGACCTCGACCATCGTCCAGACGTGGGGTGAGGTCTGGACGCTGCGGACCATGTGCTCGGCGATTTGGCGCCGGACGGCATTGATCCGGACCAGCTCTTCACGGTCGCCGGCCTTGGTGGGAGCCTGCTGCGGTGCAGCCGGGGCAGGGGCAGCCGCAGCTGCCGGCTTGGCAGGCTCCTTGGCGGGAGCAGCCGGCGCCGGAGCGGCGGGCGCGGGCGCAGCTGCTGGGGGCTCGGCAGCCGCCGCGGAAGCACCGCCCTGCTGCACGTAGGCGAGCACGTCGTCGCGGGTCACGCGGCCGCTTTCCCCGGTGCCGGAGATCGTGGACGGGTCGATGCCGTGCTCTTCTGCAAGCCGCCGGACTGCGGGGCTGAAGCGGGGCCGCTCGCCGGCAGGCTGTGCCGCCGGACGGGGCACCTCCACCGTCGGGGTTGCCGCCGCCGCGGTGGGCGCCTCGGCCGGTGTCGGGGCGGCAGCCGGCGCTCCGTCGCCGCCGGCGGTCTCGATCTGGGCGATCTCGATCCCGATCGCAACTGTCGTGCCCTCTGGCACGCTGATCTTGAGGAGCTTGCCTTCGAATGGGGAGGGGATCTCGGCGTTGACCTTGTCGGTCACGACCTCGACGAGGGGCTCGTCCTTCTTGACGAACTCGCCTTCCTTCTTGAGCCAGCGATCGACGGTGCCCTCGGTGACCGATTCACCCAGCTGGGGCATCTTGATCGTACTGACACCCATCTATGCGAAGTATAGAAACCGGCTCAGGCCGCCCCTGACAGCGTCGGTAAACTGACGTCGGGTTAGGGCGACGTAGCCAAGTGGCAAGGCAGAGGTCTGCAAAACCTCCACCGGCGGTTCGATTCCGCCCGTCGCCTCCAATCGTCCTGCGGTCCTAGCGAGAGGCTGAATCTCCCGGCTCGCCACGGATCTGCTTTTCCTGCACCGGCTCGAAGCCTTCCGTCCTGGTGATCGTCGCGACGTCGATAAAGCCGCCCACGCCGCGAATGCCGACAGTCCATCTCTGGGCGGAGACCGTCGTCCTGATCAGGAAGATCGAAAGGTCGATGCAGTCCTGCAGCGGTAGGAACTGGTAGGGGATGCGGATGCCGACTTCCGGCGGCAGCGCCTGTTCGAGGGTCGTCTTCTGAGCCGGGGTCAGGTTGAGCGCCTTGGTCGCGATGTCGGGCAGGCGGCCGTCATAGCCGTTCAGCAGTCGCTGCACGTACTCGGTCTGACCGCCGTAAACGATCCCGAACAGGTTCGGCGACTGCTCCACCGCCTCGGGCGCTCCGGGTATGGCGACGAGAAAGACGCGCCCGTACGTGGCGTCCTGGTCGAACCCGGCGACAAGGAAGTAGAGCGGATCGGCGCCGGCAGGCATCTTCGCTTGTTTCCACCGGGCCAGGAAGAACCGGCCCAGCCTGTCGGCCAGGGATTTGATCCCCAGGCGCCCGACTTTGTCCGCCCCGAGCTCCGCCTCGAACTCCGGGATGTAGCTGTGAGCCGTTCGCGGTTCGGCCTGGCCCAACGCACCCTGGCCGTAGGTGACTACGCCGGCGAAGTCCTGGCCCCGGATTCTCAAGAGCTTGGTGGCGTTGTCGAAGTAGGCCGGCAGGAAGACATTGTTGGGAAGATTCGCGGTCAGCGTGACCCTGCTGTCTGCCGCCAGGACGACGCCCTCAGGGCCCTTGAAGACGATGCCTAAGGACACGCCGAGACGCTATCACTACGGCCTCTCGGCGGGGCCGACGTTACGTGGCAGCCCGCGCCGCCTCACACGGGCGGCGAAAATGGATGCAGTCTTGAAGGGATCTCTCGCTCGTCGTTTCGCCGCCCTCGCGGGGGCGCTGGCCGTCCTCCCGCTGGCAGCCGCAGTCCTGTCCTGGAACCAGGCCGGCTTTGGAGCCGCCGCCGCTTTCGTCACCCTCTACCTGGCAGAGGCGCTCTACCTGCTGCCGGCGATCATCGCCTGGCTGCGGCCGGGGCCCGACAGTCGGACGATCATCCACCTCAACCTGACACTGGGCTGGTCTGGCCTCGGCTGGCTCGTCGCGCTGATGCTGGTGGTCTGGCCGGAGCCGAGTCAGAAACATCGCTCAAGGCTTGCGGCCCGCCTGGTCGATCTCTGAGGAGTGGATTCCGAGCTCTTCCGCAGTACCATGGCCCGTCACGCCGCTGGCGTCGTGGTCGTCAGCGCGGGCGCTGACAAGCGCTGGCGGGGCCTCACCGCGACGACGTTCACAGCCATCTCCATCGAGCCGCCGCAGGTGTTGGTGTCGCTGGACAGGTTTGCAGCCACCCGTGACGCGGTGCTTGAAGCGGGGATCTTCAACGTCAGCCTGCTGTCCTCGCGTCAGGAGTTCATCGCGGAACGCTTCGCCGGCCGGGCGCCGCAGGTCGATCCAAGCTGGCGCGAGATCCCGCACCGGCTCGGCGAAAACGGCCTGCCGCTTGTAGAAGGCGCGATCGCCTGGTTCGAGTGCAAGCTTGACGCGGCGCACCCGGCAGGAGATCACGACATCGTGGTGGGCGTGGTTACCTCGGCCGGCGCCGGCACGGGCGACCCGCTGATCCTTTGGGACCGGTCTTTCTGGGAGCTTCGGGCGCGCTAGGCGGTCAGTAGGGGAGGTCCGGCTCCTCCATCCCGAAATGGTGCCCGACCTCGTGCAGGATGGTGCGCCGCACCTCTTCTACTAACTCCTCCCAGGTATCGCAGCTCAGCTCGTGCTGCTCCTTGTAGACGGTCACGCGTTCCGGCAGCCCTTCACCGGCGGCCAGCGCGGTGGCGCCTTCATAAAGGCCGAGCAGGCCGTCAGGCGAGCTCCGCTCGATGACGAACCGGGTGTTGTCCAGGTACGGCAGAAAAGGTTCCGGAATCGAGGCGATCGCCTCTTCCACCGCCTCTTGAAACCGGTCCATGCTCACGTGCACTCCGAGTCCGTATCTTGAGGCGAAGGGCTGCAGGCTATGGAGTTCGTCAACCTCGGACAGGCCGGACTGAAGGTGAGCCGACTTTGCCTCGGCACGATGGTTTTCGGCGCCCAATGCGACGAGGTGCAGAGCGCCCTGGTCCTCGATGCAGCGGCCGAGCTGGGCATCAACTTCCTCGACACCGCCGACGTCTACCCGGTGCCACCCGACCTGAAGACGGCCGGCCGCACTGAGGAGATCGTCGGCCGCTGGCTGCGCGGCAAGCGCGATCGGTTCGTCGTGGCCACCAAGTTCACCAATCCGATGGGCCCGGGGCCCAACGATCAGGGCGGAGGTCGCAAGCACGTCATCGAGGCTTGTGAGGCGAGCCTGCGCCGGCTGGGCGTGGAGCGGATCGACCTCTACTACATGCACCGCACCGACGAGTCGACGCCTGTCGATGAAACGCTCGAGGCGCTCGACCGGCTGGTCCAGGACGGGAAGGTCTACTACGTCGGCCTCTCCAACTTCGAAGCCTGGCAGCTGGGTCTGGCCGAGGCCATCGTGCGTGAGCACCGACTGGCGGCCATCAGCGCGCTGCAGCCTCGCTACAACCTGCTTTTCCGCCAACCCGAGCGGGACCTCTTTCCCTTCTGTAGAGCTGCCGGGATCGGCGTCATGCCTTACAACCCTCTCGGCGCCGGGATGCTGACCGGCAAGTACCAGCGCGGACAGCAGCCGCCGCCCGAGTCGCGCTTCGGCTGGGGCGAGTACGGCCAGATGTACCAGGGCCGCTACTGGTCGGAGGAGATGTTCTCGGTGGTCGGGACTCTGATGCAGGTGGCCGAGCAGGAGGGGATGACGCCCGCACAAGCCGCCTTGGCGTGGGTCCTGAGCCGCGACGCCGTGACAAGTCCGATCGTGGGCGCCTCGCGACCGGAGCAGCTGCGCGAAACCGTCAAGTCGCTGGAGGCGAAACTCTCTGAGCAGGCGGTCGCCAAGCTAGACGAGGCGTCAAAGACCTTCTTATAGCGCTAGATTGCGCTCTGCCCCCGTGGCCCAATCCGGCAGAGGCAGCCGACTTAAAATCGGCCCAGGTGTGGGTTCGACTCCCACCGGGGGCACATCAGAACGCCAGTCTTGACACCCCCCTCGATAGGCACCAAGCTACTAGGCCGAAAGGGGGGCGGAGTACGCGTTCAGGGTGGTGTGCCCATGGCCTCGGACCCGTCTTCTCGCTGGCATCAGGACCCTCGCCGGCTGCCCTCCATCCGCGGCGACAGCGTCCTCGTGCAGGCAGGCGACAGGCGGCCTGGTGCCAGGTTCTGCGCTCTCTGCGCGACGCCTCTCGAAGGCGGCGCGGTACTGCGCGGGATGTGGGCTTACTGCAGCATCGAGTGTGCGCTCAAGATCGAGCGCGAGGACAAGCGGCTCTAGCTCGCACAGGCTAGCCGGCTACGCCCACCTCATCGCTGCTCTCGACTTCGGCGTGGTGGCCGAAGAGGGCCCCGGCCGGCAGCTTCTTCGCGCCGACCGCCCAGGCCTCCTGCTCGATCAGGCGGTATCCCCAGCCGGGCACCTTCGCGGCGTTGGCACGAGCCTCGTCGAGCGCTTTGGTCATGAGCCGGATCCCCTCCAGGCCGGGCAGGCGGCCGATCTTCTCGTCGATCCCCTGCAATGCCTCGGCGCCGGGCGCGTCATCGAACAGGTACAGGCCAAGGGCGTCCACCTCCTCCTGATTCTTGACGCCTTTCCCGACGACCACCCAGGTCTTGTCCAGGATGAAGCGGTCTAGCTTCTGGGCCCGGCGGTTGCCGTCAAGCCATTGCTTGGCGCTGTTGTAGTAGAAGGCGAAGTGGCGCCGCTCGTCCTTCTGGATGCGCCCGAGCAGATCCTCCAGAACTGGGTGGTGGCACTTGCGCGCCAGCGCGGCGTAGCCGGTCGTCGTGCTGAGCTCGTTGATGGCGCCGACCGAGAGGTAGATCGCGGCGAAGTCCTCCAGCAGCCAGGACCCGACCATGGTCGTGAAGATGCTCATGGTGTTCTGGAACCCGAGGCCGGCCCGGATCTGGGCAACCCGCTCATCGGTGTCGAACTCCACGCCGTAGCACTTCAGGAACTTGCCGAGGTTCTCGCCATGCCAGAGCTCTTCGTAGACCCAGCAAGAGAGGAAGGCGGTCAGTATCGGGTTCATGCACGCGCGCGTCACCAGCAGGTGGGAGAGGTAGAGAGACGTGTGGTTCTCGATGTCCATCATGTAGTGCAGGCAGAAGAGGTCGCCCTTAGAGAGGGGGTACTTCTGGATGTCGTCCCAGGCGACACCGCTGGTGTCCAGCCGCCTGGACTCTTCCTTATAACGGTCGATGCTGAAGCTCAAGGCCGCGCCCTCCTTTGCCTCGAAATCGGTCGGTCGGTAAGGATACGACCCCCGCAGGGCCGGAGATCATTCCCGCTGACTCCCCTCTAGGTGGAACCATCCCGGCGAAAACGCTGCATCCGGCCGCCCAGGCCGCCGGGCGCCCCCGGGGCGCTGATGCCGGTGTCTGGGGGCCCGGCGCGCGTCGTCGCGCATCTTCGGATGCGCTGTCTAGCACGCCACCCCATCCTTGGCACCGACGGCCTGGACGACCGGGCGGAGCCCCTTCGGGCTGCGAGGTTTCCGCCGGGATGGGTCCACTAGAATCGAGCAGATGCCTGATCGGCGAGACGTGCTCGATCCCGACGAGCTGCCTGAAATCGAGCCGGACGAGCCGGATGACCCTGACGAGGAGCCGGGTCAGAACGCCGCTGCTAGCGCGGTTGCGACGCCCCAGGTCAGCAACGGCACCGCTGACCGCGAATGGGAGTTCCGCACCGAGACACTGAGCCTGGCCGAGATCACCGACGGCAAGACGCTGGGGGAACGGTTGACAGCCGCCTCCGCCGACGGCTGGCACCTGGTGGATGTGGTCGATGCTGGCGAACGCCGAGTGCTGGTCCTGCGCAAGCCGCGCAAACCGGAGCGGGAGCGGCGAACTGTCGGCTTCGCCCCGCCCGGCCGGTCCTGACCAGCCACTGACTCAAATGCCCGAAGCACAGCCCGCCGCGCAGGCGCGTAAGCGCGTCCTTCTCATCGAGGACGAACCGGCGATCCGCACGGTGGTCATCGAGATCCTGCGTCGGGAGGGCTACGAGGTGATCGAGTCCGCGAGCGGGCAGCAGGGGATCCGGGCGGCGGTTTCGCGCGAGCCGGACCTGGTTTTGCTGGACTGGGTGCTTCCTGACATCAGTGGCCTGGACGTCTGCCGCGAGATCCGCCGCCAGGGGGTCCTCTGCCCGGTCATCATGCTCACCGGCCGCAGCTCCAAAGTGGACATGGTCGTGGGCCTCGAGGTGGGCGCCGACGACTACATCACGAAGCCCTTCGACGCGCGCGAGCTGGCCGCCCGCCTGCGCGCTCACCTGCGGCGCGCCGACCAGAGCCCCTCTGCCAGCCGGCGCGAAGGCTTGCTGGTTGTGGGCGGTGTCCAGGTCGACACCGAGAGCCGCCGGGTTCGCGTTTCCGATGAGGAGATCCCGCTCACGATGACCGAGTTCAACCTGCTCGCCCTGCTCGCCGCCAACGCCGGGCGGGTCCTGACCCGGGCCCAGCTCCTGGAGAAGGTGTGGGGCTACCTGGCCGATGTCGACTATCACTCGGTCGACCCGCACATGCAGCGGCTCCGCCGGAAGCTCAACTCGCGCGACGCCGCCGGGGTTGCCCTGGAAGCCGTGCCGGGTCTCGGCTACCGCCTCACGCCACTGAGCTAAGCCGAAGACATGGCCGATTCCCGACCTATCGGCGTGTTCGATTCCGGTGTGGGCGGCCTCACCGTGCTGCGCGAGATCCACGATCGGCTGCCCAGCGAGTCGACCATCTACCTGGGCGACCTCAAGCACTTTCCCTACGGGCCGCGTTACCCGACCGAGGTCCGCGGCTTCGCTTTCGACATCATTCGCTACCTGCAGGGCCGCGACGTGAAGCTGGTGGTGATCGCCTGCAACACGGCCACGGCCGCGGCCCTGAGCCAGGCCAGGGAGACTTTCGACGTCCCCATCGTCGGCGTCATCGGTCCCGGCGCGCACGCCGCGGTCGAAGCCACCCGCAAGGGCCTGGTCGGGGTCATCTCGACCGAGGGCACGGCGGCCAGCCAGGAATATCTCCACGCGATCAAGGAGATCGATCCGATGGTGGGCGTCTTCCAGAAGGCCTGCCCGGAGCTGGTCGACATCGTGGAGCAGGGAGACGCCGACTCGCCGCGCGCTGAGGTCGCCCTTGAACGCGACCTGGCCGAGATCGTCAAGCTGGGAGCGGACGTCCTGGTGTTGGGGTGCACGCACTACCCGCTCCTGAAGCCGGCCATCGGCCGCATCTACCCGGGCTGCTTCCAGCTCGTCGATTCGGCCAGCACCACCGCCGAGAAGGTGCGGCGCCAACTCGAGCACGCCAACCTGCTGGCGGACGGCGCCCGGCCTCAGCACGAGATCGTCGTGACCTCGGTGCCGGAGCGCTTCAACGAGGTGGCGGAGATCCTCTTCGGCGAGCGGGTGCCCGAGGTGACGGAGGTGGATATCTGGGAAGCCAAATGACGGCTGCGCCTTTCGGGCCGGTCGCCGAAGACCTGGCCCGGGTCGAAGAGCTGCTTCACAAGTCGATAAGCGAGGACGGCGAGGCGATGTCGGCGCCCATGTCAGAGCTCTTCCTGGCCGGCGGCAAGCGGCTGCGGCCGGCGCTGGTGCTGCTCGCGGGCGGACTCGGACGCTACGACCCGGAGCCCCTTGCCGCGGCTGCCATCGCGGTTGAGCTCGTTCACGCGGCGACCCTGGTCCACGACGACGTGATCGACCACGCCCAGGTGCGACGGGGCCGGCCGACAGTCGCAGCGACTCTCGGCGATTCACCGGCCATCGTCGTCGGCGACTACTACTTTGCCAAGGCCTACGGCCACGCCAGCCTGACTCGCCAGCCGGCGGCCGTGCATGAGCTTGCCAGCGCGGTCATGCGGATTTGCCTTGGCGAGCTCCGGCAGCAGCGCGATCGCTACCGCTACCGGCCAACGCGCGCCGAATACCTGGCTCGGATCGAGGCCAAGACGGCGACCCTCCTGGCGTCGAGTTGCTGGATCGGTGGTCTGCTGGCTGGGCTCGGCGAGCGGGAGCTGGCCGCCCTCCGTCACTACGGCACCTCGCTCGGCCTCGCCTTCCAGATCGCCGACGACGTGCTCGACTACGTCGCCGACCAGGCCATCCTCGGCAAGCCGACGGGACAGGACCTGCTCGAGGGCCACGCCACGCTTCCCCTGATGCTGGCGCTCGAGGAAGCGGGTGTCACGGCGACGATCGGCGATCTGCTGGCCGATGGACGCCGCCTGGAGCGCGCGGAAGTTGAGCAGGTGGTGGCCCGAGTGCGCGGGTCGAACGGCCCGCCGGCGGCCCTGGCCGAAGCAGACCGGCTGGCCGCGACCGCCCGCGACCGCCTCGAATCGCTGCCGGCGGGGCCGTCTCGTGACGCGCTGGCGGAGCTGACCGAATACGTGGTCAGGCGGGAGCTGTGAAGATCCATCGCGTGCACCTGGTCGGGATCGGGCCCGGTTCGCCGGATCTGCTGACTTTGAAGGCCGCCGAATCGATCAGGGCCGCGGACGTGATCCGCCACCCGCCGGGCGTTGCCGCCGCGATCCTGGGTCACGCCCGCCCTGGAGCCCAGATCGGCCCCTATGAGAGCGACGACGAGATCTTGCATCTCGCCTCTCATGAGCACCGCGTGGCAGTGCTCTTTTTCGGCGACCCGTTCGTATTTTCGCCCGGGGCCGAGCTTGCCGGCAGGCTCAGCAACGCCGGCCTCGAGTTCGATGTGGTGCCTGGGATCCTGCACGAGTCGGCCGGCTCCGCGATCAGCGGCATCACCCTGAGCGTGATCGGGCTCACCCCGGCTGACGGCTCCACCGGTGCGTTCAGAATTCCGGCCGGGGAGATGCAGGCATCCGTCAGTAACCTGCTCGCGCAAGGGCATTCGCCCGACGTCGCCGCCGCCGTCATCTTCAACCCGGGCGGCCCCGGCCAGCGCAAGGTGATGGCGCCGCTCCGCCATCTGGCCGGGCTGGCGGCCGCCGGAGTCGAGGGCGACGTGCTCCTGGTGGTGGGTCCCGGCGTCGAATCGGGCGACCGGCTCGACACGCTCGCCCGCCGGCCGCTCCACGGTTTCCGGGTGCTGGTCACTCGCGCTCGCCAGCAGGCGGAGGAGTTCCACCGCCAGCTCTCCGACCTCGGCGCCTGGGTGGTCGACGTTCCCACCATCGAGGTGCGCCCGACCCGGCTCGACGCGCATATGCGAGAGGCCATCGAACGCCTGCCGGATACGAGCCTGGTGGTGTTCGCCTCCTCCAACGCGGTCGAGATTTTCTTCGACATGCTCTTCGAGCTGGGGCAGGACGCCCGCCGCCTGCGTGATTGCCGGCTCTGCGCGATCGGCCCGGAGACGGCCCGCTCGCTGGAGTCGCACGGCCTCCGCCCAGACCGAGTCTCCGGCGAATACACGGCTGAAGGGCTGGTGGAGACGCTGCGCGGTTGGGATCTACGCGGCGCCCGCATCCTGGTGCCGCGCTCACGGCAGAACCGAGATGCCTTGCCGGCGCTGCTCGCCCAGCACGGCGCTGAGGTGGAACTGCTCTTCGTCTACGAGCTGGCTTGCCCGGCGGCGGCCGCGCCGGCGCTGCGCCGGCTCTTCGAAGCCGAGCCGGTCGACGTGGTCACCTTCACCAGCTCCTCCACCGCCGTCAACTTTGCGTCTGCCTTCGGGGAGGGTCTAAAGGGCGCCCTGGAAGAGACCAAGGTCGCCTGCATGGGGCCTGTTACGGCCGACACCGCCCGCCAGCTCGGGATGCGCGTCGATATAATCGCCGGCGAGTACACGAGTCGCGGCCTGGCCTCCGCCATCGCCGCGTTTTTCACCGCATGAGCATCTCCAGCAGCCAGTCCGGCACGTCTCGCCGTCGCGGCCGCCGCCCGGGACCCGCCCAGGAAGTCCAGGAGGCCGAGGCGCCCTGGCGCCTGCCCGATCTCCCGGCCCTGCTCACTCTGGCGGTCATCCTCGCCCTTCTCATGGCGCTGGGTTTTGGGCTCTGGAAAGCGGTGGAAGTCAAACCCGCCGGGCCCTTCGCAAAGTGCAAGACGGCGGCCCAGCTCGGTCCCCACCTCTACGCGGGGCCGCCGGCCATGTGCATCGACGTCAACAAGACCTACATGGCGAACCTGTACACCACCCGCGGCACGATCGGCATCTCGATGATCGCCAAGGACGCGCCGCAAACCGTCAACAACTTCATAGTCCTGGGCGTCAACGGCTACTACAACGGGCTCGGCTTCTGGCGGATCGAGAAGTGGATCATCCAGGGCGGCGACCCCAGCGGGGACGGGACCGGTGGGCCCGGCTATACGCTGCCGCCCGAGGCGAACAGCAGTGCCTGGGCTCCGGGTTCGGTAGGAATGGCGAGGGATCCGTCGGGACCGGTCAACGGCAGCCAGTTCTTCTTCCTGAAGGACGCCTGGCCTGGGTCCGGCCCCGGTGGCGTGGTCTACAACCAGTTCGGCACGGCACTGATCGGGTTCGAGCTGGTCGGCCAGCTCAACGACTCCGACCGGGTCTTGGGCTTCGACGTCAAGCTCCAGTCCTAGCGACGGCGCCAAGCTCGCGGGCGACCGACTGGAGACGAGTCGGGGTAAACTGCGCGCATGCCCGGGTTCATAGGCCATTGGTGGTTCATCATCCTGCTGGTGATCGTCCTGATCATCTTCGGGCCGGGCAAACTGCCCCAGCTCGGCGGGGCGGTCGGCCAGGCCATCAAGGAGTTTCGGAAGGCGACGAGCGAGCTCCGAGACGAGGTCACCCGAGCCACGTCGACCGAGCCTGAGCAGCCGCCGCCGGCTCCGGCGCCTCCGCCTTCTGCTTCGACCCCCGCCCCCGAACCCATCAAGGAAGCGCACCCCGAGCCCAAGGCTTAGCGGGCGCCCCGGCTGATGGCACTCCTGGACCGCGTGCTCCAGCGCGGGCCCTCCGGATCCTCACCAGAGGACTTCGACGACGCCCGGATGACCATCCTGGAGCACCTCCAGGACCTCCGGCGGGTGCTCATCGTCTCGATGATCGCCTGGGCGTTGGGGACCGCGATCGCCTTTGCCTTCTGGCCTCGGATCCTGGAATTCCTGATCCAGCGGGGCGCGGTGAAGCACCTCGTCTACCTGGGCCCCCCGGGCGCTCTCACTCTCGGTCTCAAGATCGCTCTCTTCGTCGGGATCGTGGTCGCCGCCCCGGTCTGGATCCAGCAGCTCTGGTGGTTCGTCAGCCCCGGGCTGCACCAGAAGGAAAAGCGGCTGATCCTCCCCTTGATCCTGGCCACGATCGCCTTCTTCGCGATCGGGGTGGCTTTCGCCCTCTTCTCCCTGCCGCTTTTCCTGCGGATCCTGAACGGGTTCGCGCCACCCGATCTGAGCTACCTCGGCGTCGCCGACGAATACATCAGCTTCGTCCTCTTGCTGGTCGTCGGCTTCGGCATCGTCTTCGAGCTGCCGATCGTGATCTTCGTGCTCGGGCTGATCGGGGTCATCAAGTCGAAGTGGCTTTACCGCAACCGCTTCTACTGGATCATCGGGCTCGGCGTGATCTCCAACCTGCTGACGCCTGGCGTCGACCCGATCACGCCGCTCTTCATGTGGGTTCCCCTCTACGTGTTCTGGGAAGCGACAGCCCTGCTCTTGAAGCTCCTTGGTAAGTAAGCTCGGCAGCGTGCAAAGGCACGATGGGCGAGCGCCGGACGAGCTCCGGCCGGTCCGCATCACGATGAGCACCAACGCGTACGCGGAGGGCTCCTGCGTGATCGAGATGGGACGCACGCGCGTCAACGTCACCGCCAGCGTCGAAGACCGCGTGCCCGCGCACCGCCGCGGAACGGGCCACGGCTGGATCACCGCCGAGTACTCGATGCTGCCGCGGGCGACGCACGACCGCGGCATGCGGGAGTCGATCCAGGGCCGGCTCGGCGGCCGCACCCACGAGATCCAGCGCCTGATCGGCCGGGCGCTCCGGGCGGGGGTCGACATGTCCCGCCTCGGCGAGCGCACGATCACCCTCGACTGTGACGTGCTGCAGGCGGACGGAGGTACCCGCACCGCCTCGATCACGGGGGCGTTCGTGGCCCTCGCCCAGGCCCTGGGCCGCATGCAGGCCGCCGGCCAGTTGGGCGGCGCCTCACCAGTCAGGCAGCACGTCGCGGCGGTCAGCTGCGGTGTCGTCGAGGGCGCGCCGGTGCTGGACCTCGACTACGCGGAGGATTTCCGGGCCGAGACCGACCTCAACTGCGTCATGGGCGAGGATCTGCGGCTGATCGAGCTGCAGGCGACGGCCGAGCGGCAGCCCTTCAGCAAAGAGGAGCTTGACGCGATGGTGCGGCTCGCCGGCAAAGGCATCGGCGAGCTGATCACCGCCCAGAAAAAGGCTCTCGCGTCGCTCGACTGAGCCGGCTCGTCGTGGCGACGGGCAACCAGGGCAAGCTCCGCGAGTACCGCGACCTGCTCGAACCAGCCGGGTTCGAGGTCGTGCCGTTCGAGCCGGGCATCGAAGAGACAGGTTCGACTTACCTGGAAAACGCCGCCCTCAAGGCGGAGGCGGCGATGGCCGCCACAGGTACGCCGGCGGTCGGCGACGACAGCGGCGTCGAGGTGGAGGCTCTCGACGGCTTCCCGGGCCTTTACTCGGCGCGCCTCGGCAAGACGCAGCCGGAGCGGACTGCGGAGCTGTTGCGGCGCCTGGAGCCTTACCCGCGGCCCTGGCGGGCGCGGTTCACCTGCACGATCGCCCTGGCCCGACCCGGAGAGACCACCCGGTCAGTGACGGGTGAGCGCCGGGGTGAGATCGTGCCTGAGTGGCGGGGCGGTGTCGGCTTCGGCTACGACCCGGTCTTCTATGTGGCCGAGGCGGGGAAGACGTTCGGGGAGATGGACCCGGAGGAGAAGCACCGCTGGAGTCATCGGGGCGCCGCGGTTCGGGCTCTGCTCGCCAGCGGCTGGCTATCCTGATACGCGCCTTCGGGCGGTAGCTTAGCCCGGCAAAGCGCCTGGTTTGGGACCAGGAGACCGCGAGTTCGAATCTCGCCCGCCCGACTCAGGTTGTTTTGGAGCTAGCCTTCGGCGAACCGGACCGTGAGCCGCGCCAGGTGCCGGATGGCGTTTTCGAAATCCTGCAGCCGCATGAACTCGTTGGGGCTGTGGGCTCGGTTGAAGTTGCCCCAACCCACGCCAGGCGCCACCACCGGCACACCGTGCTCGGTGAACAGGAACGTGGGCGTCGTGCCGCCGCTCAGCGGCGTGATCATGGCCTGCTTGCCGTACACGGCCTCGCCCGTCTCCGCCATCCAGTGCACGAGGTCCGCGTCCGGCTTGGTCAGACCGGGCCGCTCGGCGCCCAGCACATCGATCTCGACGTCCTCGAAGCCCTCCTTGTCGAGGTGGCGCCGCAGCTTCGTCTCGATGTCGTACGGGTCCTGCTCCGGCACCAGTCTGAAGTCGACCTTGCACGTCGCCCGCGACGGGATCACCGTCTTCGAGCCCGGTCCCTGGTAGCCGCCGCCGATCCCGGCGATGTTGCAGGTAGGGTCGAACGTCGCCGCCACGACGTCGATGCCCCGCCGGTCGAGCAGGAGGCGGTCGATGCCGTACTCCTTCTTGATGTTCTCCTCCTGGCTGGGCAGCTTGGCCAGCAGGTCTCGCTCCACGGGGGATGGGTGGCGCACCGCGTCGTAGAAGCCTGAGATGTTGATGCGCTCGTCCACGCCCTTCAAGCTGGCCAGCGCCCAGACCAGGCGCCAGACGGCGTTCGGCAGGAGGTTGGCCTGTCCCGAGTGGGCGTCTCGGGAGATCGTCTGCACCCGCAGCTCGACGTAGAGAAGCCCGCGCACGCCGAGAGTGATGAGCGGATGGCCTTGGGCGTCGATGCCGCCCTCCTCCCAGATGGCACCGTCGACCGCGAGGTCGTGGCGGTGCTTTTCCACCCACTCCGGCAGGTGGGGACTGCCCACCTCCTCCTCGCCCTCGGCCAGCCAGGTCAATCGGCACGGGTAGCCGCCGCCGGCTTTTGCCAGGGCGTCGAGGGAGGCCAGGCGGGCCACGAACTCGCCTTTGTCGTCCTTGGACCCGCGGGCGAAGACGGCGCCGTCCCGCTGGGTGAGGTCGAAGGGCGGGCTCTCCCAGAGCTCGAGCGGCTCGGGCGGCTGGACATCGTAGTGGTTGTAGAAGAGGAGGTCCCGTTTGCGATTGGCGCCGTCGGCGTGCGCCAGCACGATCGGGTGGCCGTCCGTGGGGGAGACCTCGGCGTCGAAGCCTCGCCGGCCCAGCATGCTTGCGACCAGCTCAGCGCAAGGCTCGATGGCCTCATGCCGGGCCGAGACGCTGGGCACCGCGCAGAGCTCCTTCAGCTCGCCGAGCCAGTCACCCAGGTGGTCGTGGATGTAGGCGTCGACCTTGGCGAAGTCGGTCAGCTCGCGGTCACCTTGGTTCGGCTCGCCTGCACCACGTTCAAGGATGCCATGCGGCGGCCGTAAACTGAGCCCGCCCCGATGAGCGTAGCCAATTCGATCTTCCTGATCTGCCTGATCGCCGGCGGCGGCCTGCTGCTGGTCACAGTGGTGGTGGGCGACCTGCTCGGCGGGGTCCTGGATGCGATGCACGCCGGTGTGGACATCGGTGGCGTGGGATTGATGCCGTTGATCCTCGGATTCATCTCGATGTTCGGCATCGGCGGACTCTTCGCGACGGAGGTGTTTCACTCCGGTGACGGGCCGGCCACACTGGTCGGCATCGGCACCGGCTTCGCCGGCGCGCTTTTTGTCTTCGGGATTTTCAGCGTCCTGGCACGCGGGCAGGGGGCGCAGCCGTTCAGCCTGAGCGACCTGGTCGGCCAGACCGCGCGCGTCTCGGTCGGCATCCCGGCCGGGCATTTCGGATCTGTCCAGCTCAGCTACGCGGGTCAGTCGCACGAGCTGACCGCCACCGCCGACGTCGCGATTCCCGCCGGCGCTTCGGTCAAGATCGAGGCCGTCGCCGGCTCCAATGTTGTGGTCGCGCCCCTGCGCGCGGCCGGTGCTGGGGGAGGAACTCAATGAGCGGACCGCTTCTCGCGATCGCCGTGATCGTCATCGTCGTCCTCCTGCTCGCCTACGTGGCGAGCCGCTACAAGGTCGCCAACGCGAATGAGGCCCTCGTCGTTGCCGGCTCCCAAGGGGCCAAGGTGCGCGACGAGAAAGGCCAGGTCATGGCGGCCGCCGGCGACCGCGGCGTCAAGGTGGTCGTCGGAGGCGGCACGTTCGTGATTCCGATCCGCAACCGTGTCGGTCGGATGAAGCTGACCGCCCGTCAGATCTCGGTCCAGCTCACCGACGCCGTGACCAGCCAGGGGATCAAGGTTCACGTCCAGGGTGTCGCCACCTTCAAGATCGGCCGCGACGTGGAGTCGCTGCGCAACGCCGCCGAACGCTTCCTGGAGGCGAAGGATGAGCAGGTCGACTCGATCGTGAAGAACGTGCTCGAGGGGTCGCTCCGCGCGATCGTCGGCACGCTCACCGTCGAAGAGCTGATCCGGGACCGGCAGAAACTGCTGCAGCAAGTCCAGGACGCCGCGAAAGGCGATCTGGCGACCTCCGGCCTGCAGATCGACGCGTTCACGATCCAGAGTTTCAGCGACGAGTCCAACTACATCGAGCTGCTCGGCCAGCAGAACCTGGCCGTGGTCGAGCGCGACGCGCGCATGGCAAAGGCCACCGCCGACCAGGAGGCCGCCGTTCGGGAGGCCCAGGCCACGCAGATCAAGATCAACGCCCAGCGAGACGTCTCTTTGAAACAGGCCGAGATCGAGACCCAGGTCCAGGCGGCCCAGGCCAAGGCCGCTCAGGCCGGTCCGCTGGCTCAGGCGGAGTCGACGCAAGAAGTCGTCCGCAAGCAGACCGAGCTCGCCCAGCTCGAGGCGGACCGCAAGGAGAAGGAGCTGCTCTCCAGCACCGTGAAGCCGGCCGCCGCCGAGGCGCAGGCTGCGATCCAGCGGGCCGAGGGCCTCAAGCGCGCGACCATTGCGGCCGCCGAGGCGCAGGCGGAGCAGGTCCGACTCGAGGGCGGCGCCGAGGCTGCGATCGTGCTGACCAAGGGCGAGGCCGAGGCCAAGGCGCTGGCGCTGAGGGCCGACGCCTACAAGCGGTTCAACGAGGCCGCCATCATCCAGACCGTTCTCAATGCGCTCCCGGAGATCGTGAAGGCCGCCAGCGAGCCGATGTCGCATATCGACTCCTTGACCGTGATGAGCACCGAGGGAGCAACCGACGTCGTCCGCACCGCGACCCGAGCCGTGGCCGAGTCTGCCGCAGTGATCAAGGGCCTGACGGGCATCGACGTTCCCGGGCTCGTCAGCAATGCGATGGGGGCTGGCGCCGGCCGGACCGTTGGAAACGGAGCGCCGGCGGCGCCTGAGGAGTCCGTTGCCGACACCGAGCCGATGGCCGTGGGGGACGCTGCCGAGCCGGTTGCTGGGGACGCCGCAACTCCCGCTCCGGGCCCAACCCCAGGCCCTGGTTCGGGCGCCGTCGCGACAAGCCTCGAAGTCGAGGTGCGGGCGCTGGTGGCCGAGCTGCGCAAGGTGCCAGGCATCGAGCGGCAGTCGGCGGTCAAGCTCGTCGACCTGGCCGGAGGCGGGTCCTCTCGCGTCAGATCGACGCTTGCCATTACGCGGCCTGAGGTGGTGCAGGCCTACGGCCAATGGACGCTAGGCCAGCTACTCCAGCACTTCGGGGGCTGACGGCCCGGCTTCCTACCATAGCCAGAGTGCCCCTCCCAATACCTGCTGACCTGGAGCCCATGCTGGCCCTGATCCAGCCAGACCTGCCCGCCGGAGACGGCTGGGAGTACGAGCCGAAGTGGGACGGGTTTCGGGTGCTTGCTTACGTCGACGGGGACCAGGTTCGCCTCGAAAGCCGCGGTGCTCGCGAGATGACCCGCTACTTCCCCGAGCTGCTGCCGGGGTTCCGGCGGTTGCCTTCAAAGCGGCTCGTGCTGGACGGCGAGGTGATCCTGATCGGGCCGGACGGGCTCGACTTCGACGCGCTCCTCCAGCGCGTGCACCCGGCCGACTCGCGGGTTCGAATGCTGGCTGAGAAGACGCCGGTCTCGTACGTCGCCTTCGACCTCCTGGCGATCGGGAACGAGGACCTCCGCGAGCGGCCCCTGCGGGAGCGCCGCGAGCGGCTCGAGAAAGAGCTCGCGGGCGTCGACCCGCCGCTCCACATGACGCCCTTCACGCGTGACGTCGAGGTGGCCCGCCGCTGGCTCGCCGAGTTCGAGGGGGCAGGGCTGGACGGCGTCATCGCCAAAACCTGGGACCAGCCTTACATCGCGGGGAAGCGAGGCTGGGTAAAGATCAAGCACGGGCGCACCGCCGACTGCGTCGTCATCGGCTACCGGGTGGCCAAGGACGGCAACGGCATCGGCGCCCTCCTGCTCGGGCTCTACGACGACAAGCAGACCCTCCACTACGTCGGCCACACGTCCTCTTTCGACGCCGCCACCCGGCGCCGACTCCTGGAAGAGCTGCAGCCGCTGCGGGGCGAATCCGGCGTGCCGATGGGGCGGATGCCGGGCGGCCCCAGCCGCTGGTCGCGTGGCCGGGAGACCGAGCACGTCTCCCTCCGGCCGGAGCTGGTCTGCGAGGTCTCCTTCGACAAGCTGCAGAGCGGCTGGCGCTTCCGTCACGCGACCGGCTTCAAGCGCTGGCGGCCGGACAAGCCGCCCGAGCAGTGCCGGTTCGATCAGATCGACCTAGTTGCCAGGTACGACGTCGCGGAGATCTTCGCGACCCGCGGTTAGCTGGGGCCAGCGCGACGCCGGCCCGCCCGGGCCGTAGTAGCGCATCGCCGCTCGGCCCAGGGCGCTGACCGCGATCCAGTCGAACCCTGCGCCCACCACCATGCCAATCGCAAGCGGAGCCGCCCGCCCCACCGCCGCGACCGCGCGCGAGCCGGCCGCCCGCATCAGGATCCGCCGGATCAGTGAGCCGCCCGCCCGCGTCGCGATCTCGGCCGGCAGGCGGCGGAAGGCCGCGATGGCCAGGCGCTGGCCGCCGACGACGAGGACGTCCTCCCGCAGCTTGACGGCCCCGCCGGCGATCCCGACCACGACCAGCGCCTCCAGCAGGCGCTCGTCCGAGGTGGTCAGCTCGTGGCCGTAGACGATCGCGATCGCGAGCACCAGCTCCGTCTCCTGCTCGAGGGCGTAGACGGCCTGGCCGGTCGCCGCGCCAAGCGAGATCAAAGTTCCGAGCCCGGGGGCGATCGCGGCCGCGCCGGTCGCCGCGCCCGTGGCCGCCACCCGGTAGCGGGTCGAGCCGATGAGCTTGCGGGCCAGATCGTCGTTGCTGAGCTGGGGGTTGGCGGCCCGCAATTCGTCCACCTTGTGGCGGATGCCGGGCTCGCGGGAACGCATTGCGGCGGCCAGCGCGCGCACGACGTCGCGCAGCTGCGGAGGCAGCTTTTCGAGGTCCATTCAGAACCTCAGACTAGATCGTGACCGCCGATTGCAGCCATTCCGGGAGGACGCGGGAAAGGCCGGCCGTGAGCCAGGTCAGGTTGTTCGTGAGCAAGATCAATCCCATCACCGCGAGCAGGGCGCCGGAGGTGAGGTCGATGGCACGCCGGTGCGTGTTGAGCGAGCGGAGAAGCGGGGAGAGGCGGTCGAAAGCGAGCGCCACGACCAGGAAGGGGACGCCAAGACCGAGGCAGTAGAAGAGGATCAGCCTCAGGCCGCTCGGGGTCGTTCCCTGGAGCGCGCCCGAAGTCAGCACAGCGCCCAGGGTGGGTCCGATGCAGGGCGTCCAGCCGGCGGCGAAACCGATTCCAAGGAGGAGGCCGCCGGCGGGACCGCCGCTGCTAGGAGCGCGGTCGAAGAGGCGCCATTCGCGCATCAGCAGCGGGATTCGGAGTAGGCCGGCGACCTGGAAGGCCATCACCAATACGACGACGCCGGCAAGCGGGACGACGATCGTCCGCAATGGCGTCAGCAGCGTCTGGAAGGCGTAGAAGACGAGGATGAAGACGATGCTGAGTCCGGCCACAAAGGACACTCCGGTGACCGCCACCTCGGCGCGGGCGGGCGCCGCCACGTCCGCCGCTCGGCCGCCGAGGTAGGCGACGTAGGCCGGCACCAGCGGCAGCACGCAAGGACTCAGGAAGGAGACGAGCCCGGCCGCGAAGGCCAGCGGTGGCGTGATCTGCTCCAAATGCATCTGAAGAATATGAGCTGATGGATCTGGCCGATCGGGCGGAGGCGGTCCTCTTCGCGAACCACACGGGGCGCTGGACCCGCCCGTCGGCAAAGCAGTACCCGCACCAGTGGAACTGGGACAGCGGCTTCATCAGCATCGGCTGGTCGCTGATCGACTGGAGCCGCGCGGAACTGGAGATCCAGTCCATGCTCGAGGCGCAGTGGGTGGAGGGGATGCTGCCCAGCGTCCACTTCGACCGCCAGCACCTGCACGATTACTTTCCCGGCCCGGACCGCTGGCCGCGGGCGCAACAGCATGTGCGCCGGCCCGGCGAGTTGACGAGCGGCATCTCCAACCCGCCCATGCTGCCGATCGCCGCGCGCCTGGTCGGCGAGCGGAACCGTGACGCTCAGGAACGCCGCGCCTTCTGGCAGCGCGTGCTCGCCCCGTTGGTTGAGTCATTGCGGTACTTCAGGACCGACAGGCGGCTCCCCGGTTCGCCGCTGGTGACCGTGGTGCATCCCTGGGAAACCGGCTGGGACAACTCGCCGCGCTGGGATTTGCTGCACGCGGCGGGCCTGCGGCCGAAGCGGCCCTACGAGCGGCTTGATACGCGCGCCGTGCCACCAGCTCAGCGTCCATCGAGTCGCGACTACGACGGCTACGTGGCCCTGGCGGAGATCCTGGACGACGCGGACTATCGCCTTCCCGCTTACCGCGCGCGCACCCCGTTTCTCGTTCACGACGTGGTCTTTGACGCGCTCACCTACCGGGCCATGGGCGAGCTCGATCACATCGCCGCGGACCTGGGGCTGCCGGCGCCCTTTCCAGCCGCCGAGCTGACCGAGTTCCAGTGGGCTTTTGAGGAGTACCACTGGAACGAGCGGCACCGCACTTACTACGACTACGACTGCGTGGGCAAAAAGCAGATTGAGACGCCCAGCGCGGCAGCCCTCGCTGCCCTGGGCGGGCACCTGGTCGAGGACCTGGAGCGTGTGACCGGCATCCTCGAGGAGCACGTGCGCCGCTCCGGGCACGCCCTGCCGATCCCAACTGTGCCGTCCGACGCGCCCACCTTCGACCCGGTCCTCTACTGGAGGGGGCCGGTCTGGGTCAACGTCAACTGGCTGGCCGTCGACGGTCTCCTCCACCTCGGTCTGGAAGGCGCGGCGGAGGCGATCCGCGAGCAGACGCTGGACCGGCTGGACGCCGCCGGACTGGCCGAGTACTTCAACCCGTTGACCGGCGCCGCCTGTGGGGCTCCCGAGTTCTCCTGGTCAGCTGCTCTGGCGCTGGACTTTTTGGCCAACCGGCCATAGATCGCGACCGGCCGATGTCGGGTCCCCCACCCTGCCCTCCCCCCAATGGGGGAGGCAAGTAAAGGGAAAGCCCGCTTGCGCGGGCTTTCCTGGGCTGGGGTGGGGCGTGAAGTTCGTTTTCAGGCGCCTGTTTCAGGGCGCGGCCATATGGTAGCACGTTGGTCGGTTTACCACAAGATGTTGAAGTCTTGTGGATAAAGTGCGTCAGGCGCGCGGTTGGGGACCGCCCGCGGCCAGCACCCGATCCAGCACGGCGTCGGCGAGCTCGCCCGCGAATCCGCCGAGGAGCCGGGACCGCAGCGTGCGCCTCGGCCCATACCAGCGCGACTTGACGGAGACCTTCGCTTGGGCAGCGGCGAGGTCGATTGCGTCGTCGAACGTGCCCAGCTGATCGGCGAGCCCGACCTCGACTGCTCGCCGGCCGGTGAAGACCTCGCCGGTCGCCAGCTCCCGCAGCCTCGCCTCGTCGATCCGCCGGCTGCTCTGGACGCGTTCCAGGAAGAGCTCGAAGTATTCGTCGACGAGCGCCTCCTCCTTGGCCAGCTCGCGCTCGGTGGGTCGCCGCCAGAAGCCGCCCATGTCCTTGAACTCGCCGCTCTTGGTGACGCCCATCGCGACGCCGAGCCTTCGCATCAGGTCCTCGGCCAGCGGCCGGTAGGAGATGACCCCGATCGACCCGATCACGGCCGCCGGCTGGACGACCACCTTATGGGCGGCGCAGGCGATCAGGTAGCCCCCCGAGGCGCAGATGTTGCCGGAGAAGGCGACCACCGGCTTCTCAGCGGCGATGCGGGCCAGCGCTCCGTGGAGATGGTCGGAGGCCGAAACGGTGCCGCCCGGCGAGTCGATCTCGGCCACAACGGCCCGCACCGAGCGGCGCTTGCGGAGGGCTTCCAGCACCGGTATCCAATGCTCCGGCCGGATGCCCACGCCGATCGTGCCTCGCAGAGCGATAAGGGCGATCGGGCGGCGCCAGCTGACGTTCAAGGCCGCGCCGTGCGATTGTCGAACTGGCGCGGAAACGCAGCCGGCGCGTAATCGACGAACGAAGGGCCGAGCTTGAGCCGGATATCCGAGCCCGGCAGCCCGCCGCCGTTGAGCGCGTCGCCGAGCGCCAGAGCACGAGCGTTCAGCGCGGCTGCAGAGGTAGCCGGCCAGCTGCCCCCGTCCAGCCGCTCGAAGAGCACCTGGAAGGCAGCGACCTGCTCAGCCGGGGTGAAGATGCAGTGATTGGCTCGGTGAACGAAGACCTGGCGGAGCTGATCGCCGTCGCCAGCGGCCTGCACCACGTCCTGATAAGCCCGCTCGTTGGCGGCGACCACGAGGCCGTCTCCGGTCGAATGCAGCGTCACGATCGGGAGGCCGAGCTTGCCGTCGAACGTGACATTGCGCGCCAGGTAAGCGACCGCGGCGGCGTCAGGGGCTATGCGCGGCGCGTCATGCAGCGCGGCCAGGTCGGCGCTGAGGTCCAGGCCGGCACGCTGATAGAGGCCCGCCACCTCATCGCGTGCAGGCGAAGCCGCCAGCTCGCCGCTGTAATCGAAGCCCGTGTTCCAGGAGGGGTTGCCACCGGCTCGCGACTCGAGCTCGGCGCGGTAGGCGAACTCATATCCGAAGTCGGTCTGGAGCCACTGGGCCTGGTTGGATTCTTGCGCCGCCAGATCGGCTACCGCCGGCTCGGGCGCCAGTGGGTTGAACCAGCCGGGCAGCTGGCCGAGCGCGGCCACCAGCGAAAGCCGGGCCTGCCCCGCCGGAGTGGCTTGAGCCGAACGCAGCAGGCTCTGAGCCAGGTCGTTGTTGGCCTTCCCGTCGCTGATGCGTACCAGCTGGAGGGCTGAGCCTGGAGCCAGCAGGGTCTTGAAGGCGAAACCGAGGTCGAGCGCGCCGTTCCAGTTTCCGACGCTGCCGCCCAGTACGCCGCACATCGGCACCGCGCCGGCGAAACGCTCCGGGTGCAGCTGGACCAGACCCGCGGTGATGATGCCGCCCAGCGAATGGCCCCAGGCGACCGTTCGCCTCGGCCTGGCAAAACGCCTGCCGAACTCGTCCAGCAGGGCCACCTGGTCGTTGAACGCGTCAGCCAATGCCCAGCCGGTGCTCGAGTAGGAGGAACCGGCCAGTGCGAAGCCTTGCCCGAGCAGCCATTGGGCAGTTGCCGGATCTCCGGAGTCGGTCGGGTTCAGCGTGCTACCCGGTGCCGTGTACCCGTGACTGTAGAGGAGGAGGGTGCCGTTCCAGTGAGCCGGTATGTCCACCTTGTAGAGCGCCTTGCCGATGGTCCCTGTGTAGGCGCCTGGCTTCGGTGTTGCAGGCTTTGTCGCCGTTGGGGCAGCCAACCCGCTGCAGGCGACCATAGCCAGGGCGAGGAGGCCGGTCAGAATCCGCCTCATCGCCTGGCCCCGATGTACAGGCCGCGCCCCATCGGACCGTCCGCGTCGAGCTCGACCGCGAGCCCGGCCCGCTCGAATGCCCCGCGGTATTCCTCGTCGCTGAAGAGCCGCAGCCTGTGCACCTCCTGGAGATGGTCGATGCGGCCTTCAGAGCCCACCAGGTAGTGCATGGTCAAGACTGTCGAGTCGCCCTCGAGCTCGAGGAGCGTCATGCGGGCGACTCGCAACCCGTCCGACTCACCGATCACAGATTGAGGTAAGCGTGGCTCGAACTCCCCTGCCTTGATCCAGGGCTCGATCAGCACCGCGCCACCAGGCTCGACGTGGCGAGCGAAGCAGGCGAGAGCACGATCCAAGTCGCTCACGGTAGGCAGGTAGCCGATCGACGAAAACAGGCACATGACCGTGCCGAAGGTCCGGCTCAGCTCGAAGTACCTCATATCGCCCGCGTGGAACTCCGCTCCCGGATTCTTCTCGCGGGCGATATCGAGCATCCCCGGATCGATGTCGACGCCCACTACCTCGTAAGCACCGCGCAGGTGCGGGATGTGACCACCGGTGCCGCAGGCGACGTCCAGGATCGACGTCCCGCGAAGGTGCGGCTGCAGCCGTTCGGCTTCAGCCGCGTAGTCCTTCCAGGAGTAGACCGCGTCGTAGAGCCGCTGCGAGCGCCCGAAAGGAGCGGCTGTCATGCGAGCGAGACGAGATCGAGCATCTCCTCGTCCCAGAAGTCGTTGATCCCCTCGGGCATCAGCAGCACGCGGCCGGGGTTGAAGGCTTCCACGAAGTCGCTGTCGTGGCTGACCGCCAGGACCGTTCCCGGCCAGGCGGCGAGGGCTTGCGCGAAAGCATCGCGCGAGGGCGGGTCCAGGTTGTTGGTGGGCTCGTCCAGGATCAGCAGGTTGTGGCTGCCGGCCACGATCTGGGCCAGCGCCAGTTTGGTCTTCTCACCGCCTGACAGCGTGCCCGCGTCCTGGAAGGCTTTGTCGCCGTGGATCCCAAACATGCCGAGGACCTGGCGATGGACGCGGTCGTCGGCATCGGTCATGTCGCGCATGTGGTCAAGTACGGAGCGGCCCCGCTCGATGCCTTCGTGCTCCTGCGCGTAGTAGCCGAGAGAGACGCCGGCGCCGAGCCGGAAACCGCCCGCGTCGGTGGACGTCTTGCCGGCCAGGATCCGGAGCAGGCTCGATTTGCCCGCGCCGTTGTAGCCCATGACGAGCAATCGCTCGGCCCGCTGCAGCTCGAAGTCGACGTCGGTGAAGACGGCCGGGCCTCCGTAGGACTTCGCCAATCCCCGCGCCTGCAGCACGATCCGCCCCGAGTGGGGTGGAGGGGGAAATCGGAACGCCACCTTGGGGCCGCGCCGCTGCACCTCGACCTGGCGGCCGCGCAGGCGCTCGACCCGCTTGTCCAGAGATTTGGCAGTGCGCGCGCGAGTTTGGGTCTGGCGCCGCATGACGTCGGCGAGCGTCTGCAGCCGCTTGATCTCGGCCTCTTGACGGATCGCCGTCGCGGCCAGGCGGGCCTCGTCCCGGCGCCTGGCGCCGAGGTACTTGGAGTAGGTGCCCCGGTACTCGGTCAGGCGCTGCGATTCCAGGTGCAGCACACGCGTGATCGCCGTGTCGAGGAGGTCGAGGTCGTGGCTCACCACGAGCAGCCCGCCGCGGTGGCCGCGCAGGAAGCCCATTAGCCACTCCTTGGCCTCCTTGTCCAAGTGGTTCGTGGGCTCGTCGAGCAGAAGGACCGTGGCGTCCGCGAAGAGCACCCTACCCAGCTCGATACGACGTCGTTCGCCACCCGAGAGCACGCGCAGTGGCAGGTCGATTCGCTCGGCGTCGACTCCGAGTCCCGCCGCGATCCGGCGGGCGTCCGACTCGCCGGAGTAGCCGCCGGCATTCCGATAGGCCTCCTCGGCCTGCGAGTAGAGGAGCACGTTGTGCTCAGAGGGATCGAGCTCCAGCACCTTGCGCAACTCTTCCAGGCGGTGGGCCGCGGCGTCGATGCCGCGGCCGCTCAAGATGCGGTCGAGCGCGCTGGCATCGATCGCGCGGCGGTCAGGTCGGGGGTCTTGGGGGACGTAGCCGAGGGTGCCGCGCCGCAGCACGACGCCACCGGCGGGCTGGGCCTCGCCGGCCAGCACGCGCAACAGGCTCGTCTTCCCCACGCCGTTGCGCCCGACCAGGCCGACCTTGTCGCCGTCGCGAAGCTGAAAGCTGCCACCCGACAGGACCGTCCGGCCCGCCACCTCGATCGCCAGCTCGCTCGCCTGCAACATCCGGGTAATTGTGCCCGCGAGGCTGCTTAATAACCCTCCTGCAGATCGACGACGTTGCGCAGCGGACGCCCGGCTCGGAACCGGTCCAGGTTGTCCAGGAAAAGGTCGGCTGCGCGAGCCATAACCCGCTGCGACGCCCAGGAGCTGTGCGGCGTCAAGACCAGATTGGGCAATGTCCAGAGCGGGCTCTCGCTCGGCAAAGGCTCCTCGCTTGTCACGTCCAGGTAGGCGCCGGCGATGCTGCCCTCTCGCAACGCGCCGGCAAGCGCCGTCTCGTCGATGAGGCCGCCTCGCGCGACGTTGACGAGCACCGCGGTGGGCTTCATCGCGGACAGCTCGGCCGCTCCGATCTGGGCGCGGGTCGACTCCGTGAGGGGACTCGCAAGGATGACCCAGTCGAACTCACCCAGCCGGTCTCGCCAGGCCCCAGCGCCGATCTCGCCGACGGCTGCCGGGTGGCGCCGGGCGCCGACCACCTCGACTCCAAAGGCTCTCAGGCGCTCGCCAATCGCGCTGCCGATACCGCCGTAGCCGACGATCAGCGCCTTCGTCCCCTGCAGCTCGCCAAAGGCAGGCGGCGCGTCCAGCCACTCCTTGCGGTCCTGCGCCCGGACCAGCGCCGGAAAGCCTTTGGCCAGCGCCAGCATGCCCAGCAGCGCGTACTCCGCGATCGGGATGGCGTGGAGACCGGCGCCGTTGGTGAGTGTCAGGCCCCGCTCGCGCAGGAGGTCGAGCGGGAGGCTCTCCACCCCGGCGCCGTGCATCGAGACCCAACGCAGGCTGTCGCCGGCCTCGAGGGCGGCCTGGATCTGCGCTCGCTCCCACATGTTCAGCCAGAGGACGTCGGCGCCGCGAACGACGGCGGGCGCGGATTTGGCGTCGGCGTACCAGGCGACCTCGACCTCGGGCGGCAGCCGCGGCTCCATTTCGGCTCGAAACCGCTCGGGCAGGGCCAGCTTCAAGGTCTGCCCCAGAATAGATGCGATGTGCCATCCGGAGGTGCCTGAGGGTTCCACCCCGCCTGACGTGGAGCGCCAGCAGGTCTCGATCCCGCTCACCAACAACGAATCGATGCCGGGGCTGCTCTGCCGTCCCCAGATCAACTCCGGAGCAGCGGTGCTCGTGGTCTCGGACATCATGGGCCCGAGTCCTTTCTATGAGGACCTCGCGGGCAGGCTCGCCCTCGCCGGCTTCGTCGCGCTGCTGCCCGACTACTTCTGGCGCGCCGGCGCCCTTCCCGAGCCGAACCGGGAGGCCGCCTTCGCGCGGCGGGCCAGGCTAGACGAACAGCAGGCTCTCCGCGACCTCTACCTGGCGATCGACTGGGTCCAATTGGAGCCCGGGTCAGCCGGCACCGCGGGCACCATCGGGTTCTGCATGGGAGGCACGCTCGTCCTCGATCTCGCCGCCGAGCGCGACGACCTGGCCACGGTTTGCTTCTACGGCTTTCCCGGCACCGCGAGCCCGGCCGGTAAAAACGCTCCCCGGCCCCTGGATATCGTCGACGAGATAAACGGCCCGATCCTGGGGTTCTGGGGCGACCAGGACCAGGGTGCCGGGATGGACAACGTCGAGAAGCTAGCCGCCGCCCTCAAGGCGCGGGACGTCGACTTCGAGCACAAGATCTACCCGGGCCTCGGCCATGGATTCATGGCCGCTTCCAAGCTCGACCCGCAGAGCGAGGCCTACGAAGCGGCCTGCGACGCCTGGACGCGGGCGGTGGATTTCCTCCGCCACCGCGCCGGCCAGAATCCGCCGTAAGGTTTCCGACACCGATGCCAAGAGCGCTCTGGACCGGCACGATCAGCTTCGGACTCGTCAACATTCCCGTCCGGCTCTACCCGGCGACGCGCAAGAAGGGAGTCCGCTTCCACGAGCTGGACAGGTTTACGGGCGCTCGTGTCCATCACCAGCGTGTAACGAACGCCGGTCCGCCTCGAGTGGCTGCGACAGAGCCGGCGGAGAGGTCGGCGCCGGCGCCCGCCAGCGCTGAGCCAAAGGTCCTGCACCTGCCTGGGCCGGAACCGATGACACGCAGCGAGGTTGCTTTCGCGGACGTCGTCAAGGGCTTCGAGATCGAGCCCAACCGCTACGTTGAGGTGACGCGCGAGGAGCTGGAGGCGATGGAGCCCGAGCGGCGCCGCAGCATCGAGATCGAGCAGTTCGTCGATGTCTCTGAGGTCGACCCCATCTACTTCGACACGAGCTACTACGCTGTGCCACAGCCCGGGCTCGAGCGCGCGTTCGAGCTGCTGGTGCTGGCGATGGCCAAGACGCGCAAGCTGGCCGCCAGCTGGGTCGTGCTCCGACGCCGGCGACATCTTGCGGTCCTGCGGCCCTACCGAGGCGTGCTCCTGCTGACGACCATGCACTTCGCCGACGAGGTGTTGGAGCTGCCGTATTCGGCGCAGCGGCAGGCGGAGGTGCCACCGGCCCGTGAGCTGGACGCGGCGCAGCGCCTGCTGAAGGCCATGACCGAGCCATTCCAGCCCGAGCGCTACCGCGACGAGTACCGCGAGCGCGTGCTGGAGCTGATCGAGAGCCGCGCTGGCTCGGCGCGGCTGGCGCCCGAGGAGGAGGGGCCGCCTCTCGCGACTGGCCTCGAGGACCTGATGGCGGCGCTGGAACGGAGTCTCGCTACCGCTCGGGCGCGCAAGCGTGATGCGCGCGCAGCGCCGGCTGAGAGGTCACGGGCGAAAAAGCGCTAGCCATAGCGTTACGGGGCGCCGGCCCGCGCCGAATACGTCAATCGACAAGAACTTGACGTCTGCGGCGTTGTGACTGTAAAGAAACGGCTCCGCCGCGGCTGAAAGTTTGGTGAGCCCGGCGCTGAACAGCAAAACACCATGCGACCGAGATTGATCCTGGCAGGCGTGGGGGTTGTGGCCGCCTGCCTGCTGGCGGGTGGCGCAGCCCCGGCCGGAGCACTCGGGCTGCCCCTGCCCACGCCTTCGCTGCCGCCTCCGTCGCTGCCGACCCCGACCCTGCCGCCGCTCCCGACGCCGAGCTTGCCGCCGCTGCCGCTCCCGACGCCAAGCTTGCCCGTGCCGCCGCCGCCTGTGCCATCGCCTCCGCCGCTTCCAATTCCGACCCCCTCGCTGCCGGTGCCGACTCCTACTCTGCCGATCCCGACGCCTACGTTGCCGATCCCGACGCCCACGCTGCCAGTGCCGACGCCTTCACTTCCGGGAGTTCTGGCCCCGCCGTCGCCCAGTCCAGGCCCAGGCGTTGGCACCGTGACGGCATCCGGACCGGGCGATCCGCAGAAGGCGGTTCCGCCGAGGGGCCCCGACCCAAGCACCCAGGCCAAGGTGGCCAGCCATAATCCGGCCGCGGTGATCAATCCCTGGATCTCGCTGCCGCCCGGCCCGGTGGGCACGGTCATCGCGCTCGCGCTGATGTTCCTGCCCCTGCTGGCCGGGATCTGGCTGCTGGCTCTGGCCCGGACCGTGGTGACCGCTCGTCAGGTTGCCGGCTCAGCCCTGCGCTTGACCGTCGCGGCGGATCTCGGCGTCCCGCCCCGAGAGCTCGCGGGTATGTCGGCCGCCGCGCTTTTGAAGATCAGGGATGAGATCGCCTTCGACGAGCTGACGGGTGTGATGCGGCGGGCCAGCGGCATCGCCGTGACGGAGCGCAAGATCGCCCGTGCCAAGCGCCAGAAGGAGCCGATGGTCGCCGCCTTCATCGACGTCGACGGGCTGAAGCACCTGAACGACACCGAAGGCCACGCCGCGGGCGATGCGCTGCTGCGGGACGTGGCCACATCTCTCAAGGACCGCCTCCGGGGGGAGGACGTCATCTTCCGGTACGGCGGCGACGAGTTCGTCTGCCTGCTCTCGGGTTCGAAGCTGGACGACGCCATCAAAGCCTTCGAGGACTGCCTCGCGATCGCGTCGCGAAAGGGCCGCTTCTTCAGCTACGGCGCCGCCGAATACCGGGAAGGTGACGACCCGGTCAGCCTCCTGGGACGCGCCGACGCGCAGCTCTACGACCGCCGGCAGGCGAGGCGTGCAGCGGGCGAGAGGGTGGCCTGGCGCGAGGGACCGCGCGAGTCCGTCACCCTCTAGCCTCGGCTACGCTCTCGATGGGCCTGCCGCGGTCCCAAATCGCTCAGGCGACCTCGGCCCTTGCTGTCGCTGCCGCCGGTTTGCGGCTCGCGAAGGCGAACGCGACCCCGATCACGGTGAGCACCGCCAGGGCGATGCCGATGGGCGCCGGAATGTGCAGCCCGAGCAGGGTGTCGAGGGAGTAGCGTCCGGGACCCGCGAGCGCCACCGCGGCGACCACCGCGAGGTTGGTTAGGGGCAGCTCCGGTCCGCCCGTCGTCGAGAACCAGCCTTTACGCAGGTGCACGGCGAAAATCGCGGTCAGCATGGCCGACGCGACCATCAGCGACCCGATCGGATTGAGGAACCCAAGGGCTAGAAGGAGGCCACCGCCGGCCTCGGCGAGGCCCGCGTTGACCGCCCAGATACGGGCGGGGCGGAAGCGCATCGACTCGAGCCAGCCGGTCGTGCCGTCGAGCCCAGGTCCGCCGAACCAGCCAAAGAGCTTCTGGGTGCCGTGGCCGATGAGATAAAGGCCGACCACTAGCCTTAGGACGAGGATTGCGGTGTCCATTCTGCTTTGAAAACCTCCAGCGAGAAATCACTCCCTATCTGGAGTAATTCTCTGACCCTGGACCTGTATTCCGAGCGAATCGTGACCTGGTCTTCAGGCCCGGACCGGCTCAGGCCGCGGGGACGCGCCTTTCGGCTGGGCCCGCCCGCCGTGGCGTCCTGAATCCCGTGAGCAGCCGCAAAGGACGGGGCAGATGGACGCCCAGGAGCGCAGCCAGGACCTCGGGCAGGAGAGCCGCGTCCGGCACCGCCAGATAGCGCGGCTCCCAGCGGGGACTGAACTTCGCCTTGAACGCACGCAGTGAGCGGCTGCCCCGGAAGCGGTCCAGGCGGCCGTAAAGCAGCCGGAGCGCGCCCAGGCGGCGGGAGCCGGCCAGGCCCTCCAGTGCCAAAGGGGCCAGGCCGAGGCTGGCTTCGGCCAGACCTCGCCGCTTCGCCTCCTCCAGCGACTTCGTAATCAACGCCTCCATGACGCCCCAGGTGGCGTCCGGGCGCCGGCGCATCAGGTCGAGGCACCAGCCATCCCGCCCCGGGATGGGCAGCCAGCTCACAAAAGCAAGCAGCCGGCCATCCTGTCCGTGCGCCAGCCCGACAGTCACCTCCGGCTCCTGTAGCGTCTCCAAGGTGCCCACGCTGAAGCTCATCTCCGGACCTCTGCCCCGCCGCAGCCAGCTCGCGGAGACGTTGCGGAGCTGCTCGGCCTCCAGATCCCAGGCCTGAGGCCCGGGCAGGAAGCTGAAGGTCACCCCTTCTCGTTCGGAACGGTGCAGAGCGCGCCGCAGATGCGCGCTCTGGCGGCCGGCCAGGGTGAAGGTGGCCAGGAGGACGACGGCATCCGAGCCGATCGGGACCAGCCTGTAGCCAAGGCGCCGGTAGACCTCAGGCCGCTCCACCTCGTAGAAGGAGCTGACCCAGTCGTGCCGGTCGCAGAACTCGTGGAACGCCGCCGCCACCGCGCTGACTCGCCTCGGCGGCGCGACCGGATCGCCCAACGCGACCGCCACCCTGCGGCTGACCCGGTAGGCGACGTAGGCCTGGGAATCGGCCCAGAACCGGTGAATGCCGTCCTGCAGCGAGAGCCAGGCGACCGGGTTGTGTCCCCAGCGGCGGACCGCAGACCGGGAGCGCTCGCGGTCCTCGGTCCAGGCGCTCGCGCCTGCAACCGGTCGCAGCAGCTGGAGCAGGCCGATCAGCAGGAGCGCGCCGGCGACGATCGGGATCGAGTCGAGGAACCAGCGCGCGCGGTAGGTCAGCCTGGCGCCGGGCGGAGGCTGCGCCAGCTCGAAACCGCCGAAGCTGTGGACGAGCAGCCAGCTGCCCGCGAAGACGTAGACCAGCGCCAGCGCGATCGCGGCGCCGATCGTGACCAGGCCTCTCCGCAACGCCGCGGGATCTGAGCTGGCCTGGAAGTGGGCCCGGAGCCACCAGAGGCCGAGGAGCACCCACAACGCGAGCACTGCCTCTTCGAAGTCGAGGTTCTTGAGCAGGTGGACCAGCGCGGAGGCGGCAAGGACCAGCACCGTGAGCTGCCAGGCGACGCGCTTGCCGCGGGCGATGCCGCGAGCCAGGAGCAGCAGGGCAAGGCCGGCCACCACAGTCGCGGTGCGGCCCCCGAGGCTCACCCCTGTCGGCACCAGGCCCTCCAGGGCGCGATCTCGCAGCGGGTGGTGGGCGAACATCGCCTCGAAGATGTCCAGGAGCGCAACCACGATCAAGAGACCGGCGAAGAATCGCCGGATTCTTGTGCGCTCGGTGCGGGCGGCGTGGAGCCGAACCGGGGTCTGCGACTCCATCTCTGAGTGTCCCCTTATCAAATACCCAATTCCTCAACGGCTGCTGTAGGGAACCGGGCGGGATGATTCGCCGGCAAGAAGAGGCATAAAAAAGGAGCCGGCCCTTGCGGACCGGCTCCGGGGCTGGGGGGGAGGGTTCTAGCTCAGCTGCAGCCTGTGCTGGCCCCGCAGTTCATGCACTTGTAGCAAGCGCCCGAGCGGACCGTGATGGCACCGCAATCGGCGCAGGCCGGGGCATCCCGATCGAGGACAAAAGTCACCTTGGCGTCAGAGGAGGCCGGGTTCCTCAAGACGAGCTTGATCTCCTCTGGCTCCTTCAAAGCCTCTGAAATCGGCCTCGCGTTAGAAGCGGGAGCCGGCGCCGGCGGCGGCTCGACATCGCGTTTGATGATCCCGACTGCCGCCTGATCCTCGAGGCTCAGGAACTTGGAGGCCAGCCAGCGGAAGAGATAGTCCACCAGCGATTTCGCCATGGGGATCTCGGGATTGCGCGTGAAGCCGGAGGGCTCGAAGCGCATGTGGCTGAACTTGTTGACCATCGATGCCAACGGCACGCCGTACTGAAGCGCGAGCGAGGTCTGGGTCGCGAAGGCGTCCATCAGCCCGGAGACGGTGGAGCCCTCCTTGGCCATGGTGATGAAGATCTCGCCCGGGGTACCGTCCTCGTAGAGGCCGACCGTGACGTAGCCCTCGTGGCCGCCCATGTCGAACTTGTGGGTGATGGAACGGCGCTCGTCCGGCAGACGCCGCCGCACCGGGCCCGCGACGATCTCGGCAACCGCCTCGCCGCCCTTCACCTTCTCCTTGTCGCGTGAAGTCGAGAGGGGCTGCGAGCGCTTGCAGCCGTCGCGGTAGATCGCGATGCACTTGAGGCCGAGCTTCCAGGACTCGATGTAGACGTTCTCGATGTCCTCGACAGTGGCCTCGGTGGGCAGGTTGACGGTCTTGGACTGGGAGCCGCTGATGAACGGCTGGACCGCCGCCATCATCCGGACGTGTCCCATCGGTGCGATCGATCGCAAGCCCTTGAGCGGCTTGAAGGCGCAGTCGAAGACTTTCAAGTGCTCGTCTTCCAGGTGGGCCGCGCCTTCGATCGTCTCGTTCTGGTCGATGTAGTCGACGATCTCGACCACCTTCTCCTCGGGGTAGCCGAGCTTGCGCAAGGCCGCCGGCACGGTGTTGTTGACGATCTTCAAGAGGCCGCCGCCAACCAGCTTCTTGTACTTGACCAGCGCCAGGTCGGGCTCGATCCCAGTCGTGTCGCAGTCCATCATCAGCCCGATCGTGTTGTGGCTGACGAAGCCATTGGCGACGTAGGTGACGTTGTCCGGCACCGAGAGGTCATAGGTGAACTGCTCGGCACCGAGCTGGGCGCTGGCGACCGAGTCGTAGAAGAAGCTCAGGACCTGCTTCAGCTCCAGGCTGCCGGTCTTCTCGAGGAGGACGCTGGCGGCCTGCCGGGAGACCGCGCCGCGCTCGCTGATGGATGCCATCAGCGCCTCCCGCAGCCGTTGGTTCGAGGGCACCAGCCGGTCGACCATCTCTCGCGAGAGCGGGATCTGATCGTAATGGGCGGCCAGCTCGCGAGTGGCGGCCATCGCCACCGACCACCTGCCGCCGGTTTCGTCGAACGTGCGGGTGGACACAAAGCCGAGGGCCAGGAGCAGCGCCTGGAGGTCGCGGCTGAATGATTCGGAGGCAGTCTTGAAAAAGACCTGGCCTCCGGCTTCCTCTCCGCACCCCTTGTAGACGCCGCGGATGAAGGCGTCATAGACGGCGGGATCGTTGGAGCTCAAGACGCTGTCCGGCACCTGGGGCCAGCCTTCGGAGCCGCCGATCGTCTGTCCGATCTGCTCGGCCAGCTCGAGGGAGAGCGCCTTTGCGTTCGGCTCGCCGAACATGCCTCCGAGCATCAGGGGCACCTGGTCGTCGGGGCGGACGTCGCCGAGGCGCCGCCAGGTCCAGCGGCCGGCCGCGTCGACCACCTTGATGCGGTGGGTGACGGTGCCCTGGATCCGGTAGCCGCGGCTCGTCTCGATGGTGACGACGGGCTCGCCGCCGTTGACGTAGAACCGAGTCGCCGGTCGAGGGCCCTGGTCGGTCTGGACGTTCGCCTCGAGTGGCTGCCATTTGTCACCTTCGGTATCGCCGAGATTGCGCAGGCGCACCAAGCCGCGGTCGGTCATCACGAGGCTGTCGCCGACAAGGCACCCGGTGGGCGCCAGGACGGTGGCCTGCGCGTTGCGGTAGCCGTGTTTCTCGCCCAGCGCGACGGCTTCGTCCCAGACCGCCCGGGCGGCCTCCACCAGCAGCCCCGGCTCGCCGTCCGCCGGCAGGTCAGCGGCCACCTGGCGGTGGTTCTTCATCACCCGCAGCATGGGTTCGCGGTTCTTGGCGTATTCGCTGAAGGGACCCTTCACCTCAGCCATGCGGGCGGATTGGGAGTAGGCCTCGCCGGTCAGGATCGCAGTGATAGCACCGGCATAGCGTCGACCTTCATCAGAGTCGTAGGCGAGGCCCATGGACATCAAGAGAGCGCCCAGGTTGGCGTAGCCGAGCCCGAGCGGCCGCAGCGCCTCGGAGTTCTTGGCGATGGCCGGAGTGGGGTAGGAGGCGTTGGAAACGATGATCTCCTGGCCGGTGAAGCAGACGTCGATGGCCTTGCGGTAGCGCTCGACATCGAAGCTTCCGTCCTCGGCCTGGAACTTGAGCAGGTTGAGGCTCAAGAGGTTGCAGGCCGTGTCATCGACGAACACGAACTCGGCGCAGGGGTTGGTGGCGTTGATGCGGCCCGTGTTGGGCACGCAGTTCCAGGCCTGGATCGTGGTGTCGAACTGGACGCCCGGGTCGCCGCAGACCCAGGCCGCCGAGGAGATCTCACGCATCATCCAGCGCGCCTTGTAGGTGTCCATCGGGCGCTGGTCAACAACCGCGCGGGTCACCCAGTCCTTGTCTTCGAGCACCGCCTGCATGAACTCGTCGGTGGCGCGCACCGAGTGGTTGGCGTTCTGGAACTGGACCGAGTCGTAGGCGCCGCCGGGGATGTTGAAGCCGGCGTCGTAGCCGGCGTCGATCAAGGAGTGCGCCTTGCGCTCCTCCTCGGCTTTGCAGCTGATGAAGTCGACCACGTCCGGGTGGTCGGCGTTGAGGATCACCATCTTGGCGGCGCGGCGGGTGGTGCCGCCCGACTTGATCGAGCCGGCGAAGGAATCGTAGCCGCGCATGAAGGAGACCGGCCCGGAGGCGGTGCCCCCGCCGGACAGCTGCTCGCGGGAGGAGCGCAGCACCGAGAGGTTGGTGCCGGTCCCGGAACCGAACTTGAACAGCATCCCCTCGGTCTTGGCCAGCTCGAGGATCGACTCCATCGAGTCGGTGACCGAGTTGATGAAGCAGGCGGCGGCTTGGGGCTTGCGGCCTGGCACGCCGAGGTTGAACCAGACCGGGCTGTTGAAGGAGGCGTGCTGGGTCACCAGCAGGAAGCGAAGCTCCTCTTCCCAGGTGTGGGCGTCCTCTTCGGTCGCGTAGTAGCCTCCCTGGCGCCCCCAGGCGCCGAGGGTGCCGACCACGCGGTCGACCATGTCGCGGACGCTGGTCTCCCGCTCGGGAGTGCCCTGCTGCCCGCGGAAGTACTTCTGGGCGACGACGTTGATGGCCAGTTGCGACCAGGACCGCGGCACCTCGACGTCCTTCTGCTCGAAGACCGTCTTGCCGCCCTCGCCGATGATCGCCGCGGTGCGGCGCTCCCATTCGACCAGGTCGTGGGCGTGGCTGCCCGGCGGGGTGAAGTACCTTTCGAACTTGAGCCCCTTGGCTCGGTGGGACCCGTTGGTGGACCTGCGGCCCGATTCTGCTGCGACGTCGGCTACGTTCTTGGCCATGCTTTACATCGGTCTCCTTTGACCGGGCGCCGCCGCCCGATAGGGATGGAAGAGGCCCCAGAGCATGCCCGCCACATATGCCCCAGGGCCTCGTTCCTTGCCCGTATTTTACTGGGAGGCTTGTCGGCCTGTCAAGGCCTCGGGCACAATATCTAAGGGTTAATTTACCAGGCGGCTACTAGATGTTGAGTGGATAAGCTGTTGAGAACCCTTTGGGAAACTTGGGGACGGAGCTTGAATTGACTGTGGATCGCATCCCGCTCGAGGAGGTCTTCATGCGCATGGCCGAAGAGCTGGCCAAACGGTCCACCTGCGCCCGTAACCAGGTCGGCACGGTGATCACGAACGCCGACCTGACCCAGGTGCTGGGCATCGGCTACAACGGCAACGCCAAGGGACTGCCCAACAGCTGTGACAGCCAAGAACCTGGTAAATGCGGCTGCCTCCATTCGGAGCTGAATGCCCTGGTCAAGGCGGGGGCCATGACCCCCGGCAAGACAATGTTCGTGACCGTCTCCCCCTGCGTGATGTGCGCGAAGATGACTGTCAACTCGAATGTCGAGCGGGTCTTCTACCGGGAGGCCTACCGGGAGCCGAGCGGTCTCGACGTCCTCCGGCAGGCCGGCATCGAAGTCAACCGCTACGACCAATTGCGAGACCACTGGCGCTGAGCGTCCTGAGTCGGAGGTTCGCAGGCATCTCATCAGACCGGCGCCCTATCGGTCGCCTGCCGCAATCTGCAGTCCGAACCTCCCACTCAGGACGCTGACGAGACGCTAGCCTTCGCGGGGGAATGAAGGTCCTCGCGATGGTGCTGGCCGGCGGGGAAGGCAAGCGCCTGGCGCCGCTCACCGCCGACCGGGCCAAGCCGGCCGTCCCCTTTGGCGGCAACTACCGGCTCGTCGACTTCGTGCTCTCGAACCTGGTCAACGCCGGCTACCTGAAAATCGTCGTCCTGACCCAGTACAAGAGCGACAGCCTGGACCGGCATATCGCCAAGGCCTGGCGGCTGACGCCGATGTTCGGCAACTACGTGGCGACGGTGCCGGCCCAGATGCGGCACGGGCCGCGCTGGTTCGCCGGCTCGGCTGACGCCATCTTCCAGAACCAGAACCTGATCAGCGACGAGGATCCCGACTACATCTGCGTCTTCGGGGCGGACCACGTCTACCGGATGGACCCGCGCCAGATGGTCGACCATCACATCCGCAGCGGCGCCGGTCTTACGGTGGCCGGCGTGCGCGCACCTCGCTCCCTGGCCGGTTCACTCGGCGTGATCACGCCGGGACGCAGCGATCTGATCCGGGAGTTCAAGGAGAAGCCAAAGCAGGCGAGGGGACTCCCGGGAGCGCCGGACCAGGTCCTGGGGTCCATGGGCAACTACGTGTTCACGACGTCGGCGCTGCTCGAGGCCCTGACGGAGGACGCCTGGGACACCAAGAGCAAGCACGACCTCGGCACCAACATCGTGCCCATGTTCGTGAAGAAGAAGGCGGCCGCCTACTACGACTTCGCGAACAACGTCGTGCCTGGCAGCACCGACCGGGACCGCCACTACTGGCGAGACGTCGGCGAGCTGGACGCTTATTACGATGCGACCATGGACCTGATCGCCACCGAGCCGCTCTTCAACCTTTACAACGCGGAGTGGCCGATCTACTCCTGGGCGGCCCCGGTGCCCCCGGCCAAGTTCGTCTTCGACGAGGAAGGCCGGCGCGGCCAGGCGCTCAACTCGATGGTCAGTGCCGGCGTGATCATCTCCGGCGGAACCGTGCGCGGCTCGATCCTCTCGCCAGAGGTCCGAGTCGAGTCGGGAGCCCTCGTCGAGGGCTCGATCCTGATGGACGGCGTCCATGTCGGCCACGGGGCGGTCGTGCGGCGATCGATTCTCGACAAGGGCGTGGTCGTCGCCGACGGCGCCGGCCTTGGCGTCGACCTGGCGGTCGAGCGCGAGCGGTTCACAGTGACCGAGAAGGGGATCACCGTCGTCGGCAAGAACGACGCCGTTCCGCCCATCTCCCACGGCTGATGCAGGTCGCGCTCCTAACCAAGGAATTTCCGCCCGAGGTCTACGGCGGCGCGGGTGTTCACGTCGAGTACCTGGCGCGGGAGCTGAGCAAGCTCGTCGAAGTCCGCGTCCACTGCTTCGGCGAGCCCCGTCAGTCGCCGCTGGTGGCGCGCAGCTACGAGCCTTGGGACGCCTTGGCCTCGGAGGCGCCCTACGCCGCGGCCCTGGAGACGATCTCGGTCGACCTGGCCATGGCGGCCGGGGTCGCCGGCGCCGACCTGGTCCATAGCCACACCTGGTACGCCAACCTCGGCGGCCACCTGGCCAAGCTCCTGCACTCCATCCCGCACGTCATGACGACTCACAGCCTGGAGCCGCTGCGCCCCTGGAAGGCCGAGCAGCTGGGCGGGGGCTACGCCCTCTCCACCTTCTGTGAGCAGACGGCCATCGAGGCGGCCGATGCCGTCATCGCGGTCTCTAAGGAGATGCGCCGCGACATTCTCAGCGCCTATCCGAAGGTGCAGCCGGACCGCGTCGCGATCATCCATAACGGCGTCGACACCGACGAGTACCGGCCCGTTCCTGGCACCGAGGTGCTCAGGGAACACGGCATCTCGGCCGAGCGGCCGATCGTGCTCTACGTGGGCAGGATCACGCGCCAGAAGGGCCTGCCCTACCTGCTCGAGGCGGCCCGGCACCTCCGCCGAGACGCCCAGCTCGTGCTCTGCGCCGGCGCGGCCGACACGCGCGAAATCGGCGCCGAGGTGGAGGCCGCGGTGGCCCGGCTCAAGCAGGAGGGGCTGGCGGTTATCTGGATCAACGAGATGCTCCCCCGCCCCCAGTTGGTTCAGCTCCTGAGCCGCGCGACCGTTTTCGTCTGCCCTTCCATCTACGAGCCTTTCGGACTCGTCAACCTTGAGGCCATGGCCTGTGGGGTGGCCGTCGTCGCGAGCCACGTGGGCGGCATCCCGGAGATCATCGTCGAGGGCGAGACCGGCTACCTGGTCGCTCTCGAGAAGGCTGACGATGCCTTCGGGAGCCCGCGCGACCCAGATCGCTTTGCGGCCGGGCTGGCCGAGGCGATCAACCGGGTGCTGGACGACCCCGGGGCGGCTCGGCGGCTCGGGGATGCGGGCCGGCGACGCGCCGTCGAACAGTTCAGCTGGCACGCCATCGCGGAGAAGACCGCCGAGCTCTACCGCACCCTGGGCCGCTAGCGCCAGCCCCCTAGGCGCGCCCGGCAGTCTGCCGGACCCGGCGCGCGAGCGCGTCGATGGTGACTGCGGCGAGGAGGACCCCGCCGATCGTGAGGAACTTGATCGGGGAGGAGACCGCAAGCAGGTCCATTCCGTTGTTGATGGAACTGATCACGAGCGCCCCGGTGAGGGCCGTCCAGACGCTGCCGCGTCCTCCGAAAAGGCTGGTTCCGCCGATGACCGGACCCGCGATCGAGTTGAGCAGGAGGTCGTTCCCGCCGGACGACTGGTTAACCGCCAGCAGCCGGGAGGCGGCCAGAATGCCGCCGCAGGCGGCCAGCGTACTGCAGAGGGCGAAGACCGCGATGCGGATGGCGTCCACGTTGACGCCGGCCCGCCGGGCGGCTTCGGCGTTCCCGCCCACGGCGAACACGTAGCGTCCGAACCGCGTCCTCCGCAGGAGCTGGTCGAAGAGGACTATCAGACCGAGCAAGATCAGGAGCACGAGGGGAACTCCCCGGTCGGAGTTGAGCACGAATACCGCCACCAGCGTCAGGGCGGCGATCAGCACGACGGAGGCTCCGAACTCGACCGGCGAGGCCAGGCTGAGCCCGGCCCGCGCCCGTCGCTGGCGCCGCCAGAGCCCGGAGGCGGCGTAGATCACGATGACCGCGGCGGCCACCGTCCAGCCCACGCTGGCCGGGAAGAAGGTGTCGGTCAGGGCGTCGATCGTCGGGTCGTAGAGGTTGATGGTGCCCGTCTCCCCGAGCACGAGGAGAAGAGCGCCCTGCCAGGCGAGCAGCCCGGCGAGGGTGACTACGAACGTGGGGATGCGGAAGCGGGCAGACCAGGCGCCCTGGATCAGGCCGACGGCTGTCCCCGCCAGGACACCGCCGGTGATTGCCAGTGGAGCGGGAACGCCGCGCTTCACGTTGAGCACGGCCATGACCGCCGCGCAAAGACCGCTGACGGCACCTACCGAGAGGTCGATCTCGCCAAGCAGCAGGACCAGCACGATTCCGATCGAGATGGTGCCGACGCCCGCGATCTGGAGGACCAGGTTGGTCAGGTTGCGCGGCGTCAGGAAATTCGGATTGAGGTACCAGAAGACCGCCCAGATGAGGACGATGCCACCGATGACCGGCAGCGACCCCACATCACCCTGGGCGACTCGACTGCCGAGCGACCTGAGCCAGGTCCTGAGCCCGAAACTGGGCTCAGGGTCGGCCGACTCGACTGCGGAGCTCACGCGCTCGCGCCCGCGCCTGGGCCCGCGTCCGGGTCGTCCTCGGGGACGCGCCCGATGTCCGCGCCAGTGATGGCAGCGACGACCTGCTCACGGCTGGCGTCCTTGACTCGGAAGTCGGACACGCGCCGGCCGAGCCGGAGGACCACGATGCGGTCGCAGACCTCAAAGACATCCGCCAGGTTGTGGCTGATTACGACGATTCCGAGACCCTGGTCGCGCAGGCGCCTGATCAGCTCCAGCACCTGCTTGGTCTGGGCCACGCCGAGCGCCGCCGTCGGCTCGTCCAGGAGGACGACCTTGGCGTCCCACATGACCGAGCGGGCGACGGCCGTCGATTGCCGCTGTCCGCCGGAGAGCGAGGCAATGGCAGTGCGCACGCTGGGCAGCTTCACCGCCAGCGTCGAGAGGACCTCGATCGCGCGCTTCTCCATGTGCTCTTCGTTCAGCGCGGGCAGGGGTGGCTCGGTCTGTTCGCGACCGAGGAAAAGGTTGCCGACCACGTCCAGGTTGTCGCAGAGGGCGAGGTCCTGGTAGACGGTGGCGATGCCGATCCTGGTCGCGTCGCGGGGCCCGTGCATGACGACCGGCCTGGATTCGAACATGATCTCGCCCGAATCGGGGATGTTGATGCCGGCGATGGTCTTGACGAGGGTGGACTTGCCGGCGCCGTTGTCGCCTACGAGCGCCACCACCTCACCCGCGTAGACCTCGAAGTCGATCTCGCTCAACGCCTGGACGGCGCCGAAATGCTTGGAGATCCCGTGCAGCTGGAGGATCGGCTGCCGCTCGATGACAGACATGTTCGCCTCCGCTTCTAGATTGTCAGGGTGGCGGCGGGCCGGTCGCGACCCGCCGCCTTCTGCTTACCGAAACAAGACTACGAGATGCCGGCTGCCGTGCAGGCCGCCGCGTACTGGGCCGTGCAGATATCGGCGGCGGTCCAGAACTTGTCGGCGACGACTGTCGTCTTGACGTTGTCCTTCATCACCGCGACGGGCTTCAGAAGAACCGAGGGGACGTCCTTGCTCGTGTTGTTGGTGACCGCGCCGGCCGTCATCGAGCTGGGCACCGCGGTGCCGTTGACGAGGTCGACCGCCAGCTGGGCGGCGCCCTCGGCTTCAGGCACGATCGCCTTGTACACCGTCATGTACTGCTCGCCGATCAGGATGCGCTGGATCGCCGCGAGCTCGGCGTCCTGTCCGGTTACTGGAGGAAGCGGCTTGACACCGGCTGTCTTCATGGCAGCAATCGCGCCGCCCCCGGTACCGTCGTTGGCCGCGTAGACGCCATCCACCTTGTTGCCGAGGGCCGTGAGCGCCTGCGTCATTTCGTCCTGCGCCTTGTCAGGGCCCCAGCCGGGTGTGTCGTATTCCTTGGCGATGGTGACCTTGCCGTCCAGGACGGAGTGGGCGCCGGCCTTGAAGAGCTTGGCGTTGTTGTCCGCTGGGTCGCCGTTGATCATCACGACGCTGGCGTTGGCCTTGCCGTTCAAGGCCGTCAGGAGCGCTGTCCCTTGCAGCTTCCCTACTCCCGCGTTGTCGAACGAGATGTAGTAGTTGACGTTCGGCGAATTCAGGATCAGGCGGTCATAGGAGATGACCGGCACGTTGGACTGCTTCGCCTTGTTGGCGATCGCAGCGGCCGCGGCGCCGTCGACGGGGTCGAGCACCAGCACCTTGGCGCCGTTCGTCAAGGCGGCCTCGGCCTGGGACTGTTGCGTCGGCGCGTCCTGGTTGGCGTTGCTGTAGATGATCTGGCAATCGCTGCAGAGTGCCTTGACCTTGGCCTCGAAGAGCGGCCGGTCCTTGCTCTCGTAGCGCGCTGTCTTGGTCTCCGGCAGGAGTAGGGCGATCTTCTTCGTCGACGTGCCGCCCCCTCCGGTGGTGCTTGCGCAAGCCGTGATGGCGAGCGCCACCACGACCAGCGATGACAAGATCCGGGTTACTTTCATCTGACACCTCCACACGTCAGGCGGATGCCTGACGGAAGACGCGGGGACCTTTCCTAGCCTCGCCCCGCCCTAAGGCTGTGATCCGCTCGCTCAAAAAGCGATTGGTTGCCTGGAGAACCAGGGCCAGCGCGCCGAGCATCTCGGCCCGCTCGCCCAGGACGCCGCGAACGACGGAGACCGACTCCGCCGCCGCCGGCACCGCGTAACGCCGGAGGGATTCGCGAAGCGGCTCGAGCAGGAGCTCGCCGGCCTCGCTGAGCTGGCCGCCGACGACGATCAGCTCCGGGTTCAGGATGTTGCAGAGGGCGGCCATCGAGACGCCGATCTGGAGCCCGGCGTCCGCGATCGCGCGCCGGCAGGCCGGGTCGCCGGCTGCCGCCCGCTCAAGCACGGCACCCAGGGTCAGCACGTCCGCCTGGGTGCGCCGGACTTGCTCGACGACGGCGGGCCCGCCGGCCACCGTTTCCAGGCAGCCTCGGCTGCCGCACCGACAGAGCGGACCCTGCTCGTCGACAGTGGTGTGGCCGATCTCGCCGGCGGTTCCTGCCGCTCCCCGATAGAGCTCGCCGCCCAGCACGATGCCGGCGCCGATTCCAGTCGAAGCCTTTACATAGATGACATCGCTCCGACCCCGGCCAGCCCCCCAGTAGACCTCGGCCAGGGCTCCGAGGTTGGCGTCGTTGTCGATCTCGACGGGGAGCTGAAGCCGGCGGCTCATCTCATCCGACGGCGCCAGGCCGACCCAGCCGGGCAGGATGCTGGCGGAGCCTATGGTTCCCCGCCGCCGGTCGATCGGTCCGGGGACGCCCATGCCGACGCCGATCACTCTCTCGCGATCGATTGCGGCGTCTGCCAGGACCTGCGCAACCATCTCCGTCGCGGTGTCGAGGGCCCCGGCGGCGTTATGAACCACGCTGAACTCTCGGCGGCGCTCCGCGGTGACCCGGTGGGAGAGGTTGGCGACCCCCACCCGCACGTGGCTGTGGCCGAAATCGATCCCGACCGCGGTCCCGGCGGAATCGTCCAGCCCGAGGAGCACCGGCGGCCTGCCGCCGGGCCCGGAGCGGGGGGGAGAAGTGGGGGGGTTCTGGCCGTCGGCGGCTTCGTTGATCAGGCCTGCGCCGCGCAGCTCCATGACCAGCGTCGAGATCGTCGACCGGGAGAGTCCAGTGGCACGCGCGATGTCCGCCTGGCTGGCAACTCCCTGCCGTCGCAGGAACTCCACCACACGCCGGCGGTTGCGTTCGCGCAGCAAACCGAGCGAGCCCCCTTCCCGCACCGCTTGGAAGGATGGCCTTTCGAGAGTGCGTTTGTCAACACATCGCACAAATCAGGCTCGATTCCTCGTGCGGTTGTGCGAAGCCCGAACGAAGTGGTCCAGGGACCCCGAGATCGGCCCTTGAGCGAGACCGCCGGTTTAGACGTCTACGACCCAGCCGGCGTCAGTCTGTCGCACCTTGGGCCGCACCGGCTGGACCTCATCGAGCGCCGCGACCCGCTCGAAGAGTCGGTCCGAGTCGAGTTCGTCGGCGACCCCCTCGAGGATGCCGCGGGTGGCAAAGACCATCGTGAAGTCGTCCTTTCTCAACGCTTCCCGGGGCTCGATCCAGAGCCAGTCGTCGACCTCACCCGGCTGGGGATGGACCGTCTGTCCCGCGGGCATGTGTGCCAGGTAGAAGCGGGTGTCGAAGCGGCGCCGCAGCGCCTCGGGCGTGATCCAGGTGGCGAAGTGGTGGAGCTCGTCGATGGCGGGGTCCAGCCCCGCCTCGCGCAGAGCCCGCGGAAAGCTGACTCCGTGTTGCAGGCGTAGCCGGATGCGCGCGCAGTCGTCGTCGATCGCGAAGCCCCGCCCGGAGCGGGCGAGCAGGATGCCGAGCTCCTCGAAGAGCTCACGGATGGCGGCTGCCGCGGCTTCGTCGCCAGATCCGGCGTCCTCGGGATGGACGCTGCCGCCCGGGAAGACATGCGCGCCAGGCGCGAAATCGGCGCCGCCGGGACGCCGCATCATCAGCACCTGCCACGGATGGGTGCCCCGCACCACCAGCACCGAGGCGGCGGGGCGGGGATCCACCGGCGGGCCGTCGTGGATCAGGCCGGCCAGGCCGGGCGGTATCGCGATTCGCCCAGTCTACGATTCGCCTGGTGGGCAGCCGATGGACCTAGGTATCGCCGGCCGCGCCGCGCTGGTCACCGGCGCCAGCCGCGGAATCGGGGTCGCCATCGCTCGCGCGCTGGCGGCGGAGGGCGCCCGCGTCGCGCTGGTCGCTAGGGGAGAGGAGCATCTGCGCGCCGCCGAGGCGGAGGTGGGCGGCATCGCGATCGTCGCCGATCTCGCCGAGGAGGATGGCTGCCGCCACGCGTTCGAAGCTGCCGAGCGGAGCCTGGGGAAGGTCGAGATCCTGGTCAACAACCTGGGCGGCCGCGCCGGGACCACCTGGGACGACACGGGCGTGCCCGAGCTGGAGACGGCGATGAGCCTGAACCTCTACGCGGCCGTCCGCATGAGCCAGCTGGCGCTGCCCGGCATGGTGAGGCGCCACTGGGGTCGCATCGTGGTGATCTCTTCGGTCTACGGCCGGGAGGCGGGCGGCTCCCCGGCCTACAACGCGGCCAAGGCCGCTGAGATCAGCTTCGCAACCTCGCTGGCGCGGGAGGTGGGCGGCAAAGGCGTCCGCGTGAACTCCATCGCGCCCGGGTCCATCCTCTTTCCGGGCGGATCGTGGGACCGCCGGCAGAAGGCGGACCCGGAGGGGATCGCAGCCTTCGTCGAGCGGGAGTTGCCGCTACGCCGCTTCGGCACTCCCGAGGAGGTCGCTGAGGTGGTGGCGTTCGTCTGCTCGGAGCGGGCCGGCCTGCTGAACGGCGCCTGCATCGCCGTCGACGGCGGCCAGTCCCGCTCGAACATCTGAACGCTCGACTGGAGGGTACGATGGGGGACGAGGGATGAACGACCCGTTCGCCCGACTCTCCGGCCGTTTTCCGGAATTGGCCCTGAGCCTTTACCTGCCGGCCGGACCCGCGCTGGACCGGCGCTTCCACCACGCGTTCGTCAAGGATCTGGAGCGCGAATGGAAGGACGATGTCGAGTGCGGCAGCGCCGCCCAGCGGGAGCTGGCCGACGTCAAGCGCTACCTGGACCAGACTCAGTTCGCCGGGCGGCCGCTCGCCATCTTCGCTTACAAGCCGGCGGGCCTCTTCGAGGTGAGAGTTCTGCCCGAAGATCTGGGGACCATCCTGAAGCTGGACCATCGCTTCCACCTGGATCCGCTCCGCGAGCTGCTTCGCCGCCATCCGCCAGCCCTCGTGGCCGTACTCGACAAGGAGCGCGCGCGGGTGTTCGAGGTGCAGCTCGGGCAGTGCCAGGAGGTGGCCGAGTTCGAGGGCGAGTCGGTCAAGAAGCACAAGCAGGGCGGCTGGGCGGCCGAACGGCTGCAGCGGCACGAGGAAGAGCTGGCGCACTCCAACTTGAAGGCCGCCGCGGACTGGATCGCCGGCTACCGCAAGCTGCCGTCGCTCTACATCGGCGGCCCGCCGGAGGCGCGGGCGAACTTCAAGCGCCTGCTGCCTAAGCGCGTCCGCGACGTGGTGGCGGGCGAGTTCTCGGCTCGCATCACGATCGCGCCCGGCGAGGTCTGCGAGAGGATCCCGGCCTAGCTGCCGGTTAGCCTCCTCCCAGCCCGGCGACGGGGACAGCACCCGCCTGCGCCAGCCCGAAGAGGGCAGCGGGGACGATTCCCAGCGCTACCGAAAGGACGCCCGCAGCCACGATCGCGAGGCCTGCCGCGGCGGGCAGCCGGAGGCGCCGTTCCGCGGCTTCCACCGGCGTCCAGATGTGGATCACGACGCGAAAGTAGTAGTAGACGGAGACGACGCTCATCAGAACGGCCAGGACCACGAGCCAGGTAAAGCCGTGGTGGACCCCCGCCGCGAACAGGAAGAACTTGCCCATGAAGCCGACAGAGGGCGGGAACCCCGCCAGGGAGAGCATGAAGACGGTCATGAGGACGCCCAGAACCGGATTCCGGTAGACCAGCCCGTCGAGGTCGCCGATGCGGTCGCGGTCACCATCGGGACCGGCCAGCACCACCATGATCGCGAAGGCGCCAAAGTTCATGACGAGGTAGGCGGCCAGGTAGAAGAGGACGCTGGCCTGGCCGTCGGCGCCACCGGCGATCACGCCCACCAGGACATAGCCGGCCTGCGCGATGCCCGAGTAGGCGAGCAGCCGCTTCACGCTGGATTGAGCGATGGCTGCCAGGTTGCCGACGATCATGCTGGCCGCTGCGACGAAGGCGAGCAGGGCCGCCCACTCGCCGCTCAATCCCGGCAGGCCGGTCGCGAAGACGCGGACGATCATCGCGAAGGCGGCCGCCTTGGTGCCCACCGACATGAAGGCGGTGACCGGCATGGGGGCGCCCTCGTAGACGTCCGGCGTCCACATCTGGAAGGGCGCCGCCGAGACTTTGAAGGCAAACCCGACGCCCATCAGGAGGATGCCCAGCAGGAGAAGCGCATTGGTGCTCGACCCCGGTCCCAGCGACTTGGCGATCGCCGGGATCAGCGTGGTCCCGGTGGCTCCGTAGACGAGCGCCATGCCGTAGAGCACGAAGGCGGAGGCGAAGCCACCCATCAGCAGGTACTTCACGGCCGCCTCCTGGGAGCGGAAATCCTGGCGGGCAAAGCCGGACATCACGTAGAGCGCGATCGAGAGCAGCTCCAGGCCCAGAAAGATGGAGACCAGCGAGTTGGCCTGGGCGATGACCATCTGACCCGCGGTGGCCGCCAGGAGCAGCACGTAGAACTCCGCCTGCAGGAAGTTGCGCCGAGCCAGGTAGGCGTGCGAGACGGCCACGGCCAGGATGCCGAGCACTGCGAAAAGAACGTCGAAGAAGACGGCGAAGTTGTCCGCCACGGCGAACTGGTAGTAGGCGGTGTGCCCGCGGTCGATGAGGAGCAGAGCGGCGACGAGGGAGGCGAGCAAGCCGATGACCGTGATCGCGGCGCTGACCGGTCCCTGGGCGCGGCGCGGCAGCACCAGGTCCAGGACCATGGCGACCAGGAGCGCCACCACGACGGCCGCGATGGGGCTGACCTGCTGGAGGTCGCTCCAGGCCTGGTCCGCCGAATAACTGACGCTGTACGTCGCGGCCGCGATCAAGACCACGGGAGCGGAACCCCCAGTGACGTCATGACGCGCGTCAGAAAGTACGGATAGAGGCCGATGCCGAACATCAAGGCGAGGAGTGGCGTCAGCAGCGCCAGCTCGCGCCCGCGCAGGTCGTGGAGCCCGGCGGGCGCGGACCGCTCGCCGTACATCGAGCCCTGGAAGAGCCGGAGCATGTAGATCGGCGCCAGCACCAGCCCGATCGCGGCGGCGATCGCCAGCCCCGGGGAGAGGCCCCAGGCGCCCAGCAAGGTCATGAACTCCCCGACGAAGCTGTTGAGACCGGGCAGCCCGAGGGCCGCCAGAGTGACGAGCAGGAAGACGCCCGCCAGCACCGGCATCCTCGGCGCCAGCCCGAAGAGCGCGGCCCGATCGCGCGTCCCGGTCCTGACCTCGATCCAGGCCACGAGGAGGAAGAGCGCCGGGATGATCACCCCGTGGTTGACCATCTGGAGCACCGCGCCCTGCTGGCCGATCGCGTTGAGGCTGAAGATGCCGAGCACGATGAAGCCCATGTGGCTGACGCTCGAGTAGGCGACCAGCCGCTTCACGTCGCGCTGGGCGAGCGCCATCAGCGCGCCCCAGATGATCCCCAGGACGCCGAGGACCGGCATGACCTGGTTCCAGTCCCACCAGAGCACCGGGTGGTGGAAGAGCGGAATCAGGATCCGGAGCATCGCGTAGGCGCCGGTCTTGCCCATCACGCCGGCGAAGGCCACCAGGAAGGGAACCGGCGCGGAAACGTACGCGTCAGGGAGCCAGCCGTGCATCGGGAAGGCCGGAATCTTGATCGCGAAGGCGATCGCGAAAAGGAAGAAGAGGCCGAACTGGACGGCCGGGTCGAGTGGGTGCGCCGCCAGGTCTGGCAGGTTGAGGGTCCTGCCACCCGTGAAGACGTATTCGCCGATGACGCCGACCAGCATCAGCAGCGAGCCGGACAGAGTGAAGAGCACGAACTTGAGTGCCGCGTAGAGGGGGCGCGGCCCTTCTCCCCAGATCCAGAGCAGGAAGTAGGCGGGGATCAGCATCGCCTCCCAGAAGACGTAGAAGAGCAGGAGGTTGACCGCCAGGAAGACGCCTGCCATGCCTGCTTCCATCACCAGGAGGAGGCCGACGAAACGGCCCGCGCCGCGCATGTCGACGGGGGTGGCCAGGATCGCGATCAGCGAGATGAGCGCGTTGAGGATGACGAGCCAGACGCTGATCCCGTCAAGGCCGAGGAAGTAGTCGACGCCCAGCTGCTGGATCCACGGAGACCGCTCCACGAACTGGTAGCCGTGGGCGGCCGGGTCGAATGCGTAAGCGGCGTAGACCGCCAGGCCCAGAGCTCCCAGGCCGACCAGGGAGCCGAGCCATTTGGCAAACCGGTGCGGCAGGAGCATGACGATCAGGCCGCCGGCCAGGGGCAGCAGCCAGATCGCGGTCAGCATTCGCTTCTCAGCCCCTCGAGGCGATGAAAACGAGGAGGAGCCCCGCCAGCACGGCGCCGCCCATGAAGACCAGCGCATAGCGCCGGAAGAACCCGTTCTCGACCCAACTGAGCCCGCCCGCACTGTCCTGGACCAGCGTGGCGACACCGCTCAAGGAGCCTTCCACGACGGGCACGTCGAAGAAGCGCTCGCCTTCCACGGCGAGCCAGTCGAGCGGGCGCACGAAGACCGCGTCATAGAGCTCGTCGAAGTAGAGCTTTCGCTCCAGCAGCAGCTGCAGCCGCGGGAACCGCGCGCTCCAGGGCCGCGGATGGGACACACTGACCTCGGCCAGGCGGTCCCAGAATCCGGCGACGCGCTCGCCCAGTGGAACGTAGAAGAGGTAGGCGGTGAGGAAGAGCAGAGCCGCCAGCAGCATCGTGGTGATACCGAGCACCAGGGCGAAGGGATTCTCGGCCTTGAAAACGCCGACCGCCGGGGCGAGGAAGTCGTCGACCAGGTGCGGTCCGAGCCCGAGCGCGGTGGTCTGGATGAAGCCGCCGACCGTCGAGAGGACGGCCAGCACAATCACCGGCACCAGCATCACGCGCGGCGCTTCGTGAGGGTGGGCGACGGGACGCCGCTCGGAGGGTTGGCCCCAGAACGCGAGCCACCACATGCGCCCGGTGTAGAAGCCGGTCAGGAGCGCCGTCAGAAAGCCGATTCCCCAGGCGTAGACGGCAACCGGATTGCCGCCCGCTGAGAAGGCCGAGCCGAGGATCAGCTCCTTCGACCAGAAGCCGACGAACGGAATCACCCCAACCAGCGCCAGCGAGCCGACCAGGAAGGAGATCGAAGTCGGACGCAGCTGGCGCCAGAGGCCGCCGTAGACGCGCATGTCCTGGTTGTCGTCCATCGCGTGGATCACGTTGCCGGCGCTCATGAAGAGCAGGGCCTTGAAGAACGCGTGCGCGAGAAGATGGAAGAACGCGGCCGAGTAGGCGCCGATTCCGACGGCGACGAACATGTAGCCGATCTGGCTCATCGTGGAGTAGGCGAGGACGCGCTTGATGTCGGTCTGCACGATCGCGATCGAGGCCGCCACCAACGCCGAGACGGCGCCGATCAGCGCGACAGCGGCGTGGGCGTAGATGGCGACGTCATAGAGCGGGTGCAGGCGGCCGACCAGGTAGACGCCGGCGGTGACCATCGTGGCGGCGTGGATGAGGGCGCTGACCGGGGTCGGGCCTTCCATCGCATCAGGCAGCCAGGTGTGCAGCGGGATCTGGGCCGACTTGGCGATGGCGCCGACCAGGAAGAGGAAGGCGGCCAGCTCCAGCGCTCCCGAGTCCTGCCTTGGAATCGCCTTGAAGACCGCACTGTAGGTCGTCGCGTGGACCTGGAAGAAGAGGACGAAGGTGCCAAGGATCATGCCCACATCGCCGACCACGTTCATGACGAAGGCTTTGCGCGCGGCGACGACGGCGCTGGGCCGCCAGTAGTAGAAGCCGATCAGGAGATAGGAGCTCAAGCCGACGCCGGCCCAGCCGACGATGAGGAACACGAAGTTCCCCGCCAGCACCAGCAGCAGCATCGAGAAGACGAAGACGTCCATGTAGCAGAAAAAGCGGGCGTAGCTAGGGTCGTCTTCGTGACCCATGTAGCCCACCGCGTAGGTGGTGATGAGCGCGCCCACGCCCGTGATGACAAGGCACATGAAGAGTGAGAGGTGGTCGAGCTGGAGGTTCATCGGTACGTCGAAGGGGCCCGACTTGATCCAGCGCCAGTACGTGAAGTCGCCGTACGAGCTGGTGTAGAAAGCGGCGAGCACGACGAGGAAGGAGAGCCACACCGCGCCCGGACCGACAAGCTTGGTGAGCGTTCGCGGCCAGCGCCAGCCGCGACCGGCCAGAAGCACGGCCCCGACGATCGGGAAACCGAGAATCAGCAGCGGCAGAGCCGCGCTCACCCGCGCAGCTCGCTCAGCTCGTCGACGTCCTCGACCTCGCGGTCTTTGAAGATGTCGACCAGGATGCCGAGGCCGACGACAGCCTCGGCTGCGGCGACGGTGATCGACATCAACGCGAAGAGCTGGCCTTCGGAGTTCTGGAGCTGCCGGGAGAAGGTGACCAGGGTCAAGTTGACGGCGTTCAGCATCAGCTCGATGCAGACCAGGATCACGAGCGGGTTGCGGCGGACCAGGATGCCGATCGCGCCGATGATGAAAAGCAGCGCGGCCAGGATCAGGAACCAGGAGGCGTCCAGGTGCTCGTTCCCGATCGTGATATCGCTCATCTCCGACCGGCCCCGCTGGGGTCCACGCGCGCGCTTGTCTGGGGGGCTCCGCCCCCCCGATGCGACGGTGTCAAGACGTAGACCCGCTCGCTGGCGCTCGCGGCGCGCTTGCGCGCGGTCTTGACGCCGCCGGCGCGCTGCGCCTTGCGCAGCGCTGCCCCCCTTCCGGCGCACTGGCGCCGGCCCTCTAGCGCGGCCACCCTCAAGGTCTCTCCCGGCGGGACATGTAGATCGCGCCCACCGCTGCCACCAGCAGGAGCAGCGACGTCAGCTCGAACGGGTAGAGGTAGGTGGTGAAGAGGCCGTAGGCGATGCTCTCCACCGAACCGAATGTGCTCAGCACCGCTCCCTTGTCGGGCGCGTGGTAACGCACTCCTCCCAGCATCGCCACCACCAGCCCTGCGAAGGAGCCGGCCACGATGACCGCCAGCAGGCCCTGGAAGCGCAGACGCGTCGACGGTTGCTCCCGAACCGGTCCCATGAGCGCGATCACGAACAGGAAGAGCACCATGACCGCGCCCGAGTAGACGATCACCTGCACCGCGAAGATGAACTGCGCACTCAACATCAAATAGAGCGACGAGAGCGCGAGCATCACGGCCACCAGACTGAGCACGCTCCGGATCGCGTCACGGAAGAGCACGATTCCGACCGCACCGGCGATGCAGAAAGCCGCGGCGACCAGGAAGATGAACGTCGCCATTGTTTAGCTCCCGTCCTCGGCCCGCAGCTGGATCGGGTCCGGCTCGAGCAGCATCTCCTTCGTGTAGATGAACTTGTCGCGACTCGTGTCCGAGAGCTCGTACTCCGGTCCGAGCACGATCGCCTGCACCGGGCAGGCCTCCTCGCAGTAACCGCAGAAGATGCAGCGCAGCATGTTGATCTCGTAGACCTTCGCGTACCGCTCGCCGGGCGAGACCCTGTTCTGTTCGGTGTTCTCCGCCGCGACCACCAGGATGCAGCCCACGGGACAGGCTGCGGCGCAGAGCTCGCACCCGATGCAACGCTCGAGCCCATTCTCGTAACGCCGCAGGTAGTGCCGCCCCCGGTAGCGTTCCGAGCGCGGCGTCTTGTCTTCCGGGTAAGCGACGGTGATGACGGGCTTCAGCATCTCGCCGAAGGTCGTCCCCAGGCCCTTGGCGAGACCGACGAGCTCTTTACCCAGCGACGGCGTCCGCCGGCGCTTCGGAGGACGCGCGCTCATGTCAGCGCCACGAAGACGAGCGCGGTGACGATGACGTTGACGATCGAGAGCGGCAGCAGCACCTTCCAGCCGAGCTGCATGAGCATGTCGTAACGCAGCCGGGGCAGCGTCGAGCGCAGCCAGATGTACACGAAGAGGATGGCCAGGACCTTGATCAGGAACCAGAAGAGCGGCGTGTCCAAGCCTGCGAACGCGAAGACGATGGCCGCCACGACGAGGGCGCCGAAGGGCGGTACAAAACGCGACCAGAGGAGCAGCAGGAAGACCGCCACCGCAATCGCGAGCCAGAGCACCCAGTTCAGGACCGGACCTGAACCGCCACCGAGGAAGACCACAGTCGCGATCGCGGAAACCGCCGTGATGTTCATGTACTCGGCGAGGTAGAACATCGCGAACTTGAAGCCGGAGTACTCCGTGTGGTAGCCGCCCACCAGCTCAGACTCCGCTTCCGGCAGGTCGAACGGCGCCCGGTTGGTCTCGGCGACAGCCGAGATCAGATAGATGACGAAGCTGAGCGGCGCGACCAAGATCAGCGGCAGCCCGCCGTGCCAGCCTTCGATCGTCTGCAGCCGCAACGACCCGGTGATGATGAAGATGGGCACCAGCGAGAGGCCGAGCGACATCTCGTAGCTGATCAGCTGCGCCGCTGAGCGGAGGCCGCCGAGCAGCGAGTACTTCGAGTTCGACGAGTACCCGCCGAGCATGATCGCGTACACGTTCATGGCGCTGATCGCGAAGATGACGAGGATCCCGATGTTCACGTTGGCGATCCAGTAGGAGACGCCGCCGAACCAGATTGCGAAGGGAACCACGGACCACGTCAGCAGCGCCGCCAGCACCGCGATCGAGGGTGCGGCGATGTAGGTGAAGAGGTCGACGTTGCGCGGGATGAAGCTTTCCTTTGTGACGAGCTTGATGCCGTCGACAGCCATTTGCAGGAAGCCACGCGGGCCGACGCGGTTGGGTCCCGGCCGGCGCTGGATGTGGCCGATCACGACGCGCTCCAGGAAAACCACATAAGCGGTCGCGGTGACCAGGCTGAAGAGCAACGCCAGCATCGCCGCGAGCACCACGATCCAGTGCCAGAAGGGATCGTTGTAGAGGTTCGTCACGGTCGTGCGGCTCCCATCGCCACCGGGGCCGGCGGGGGCGCCGGCGCCGGTGGGACGGCCAGCGCCGCCAGCGCCGGATACGCCGCTGCGGCGTCCCGCTGGACCTGGAAGATCCCCAGATAGTCGCTGCCGAGGCCAAGCGCCAGGCCGAGATCCTGGAGCACCTCCCAGCCCTGACGCAGCGGGGGCTTCGGCTGCAAGGGCGGGACCAGGAACTGGACGCGGCCTTCGAGGTTCGTGTAGCTGCCCTGGTCCTCGGCGAAGGTGACGGCCGGGATCACGACCTGGGCGCGGTCGTGGTACGGGCGCGCGAAGTCGTCCCAGCAGGCCAGGAAGCGAACTCCCTTTGGGACGCCGCCGGCGAGTGCCTGGCCCCAGGTGAAGACGTACTCGCAACCGTCGAGGGAATCGCCGTTCAGGATTCCGAGCGCCAGGACGCCGCGTTCATTGGTAGCCCGGTAGAGCGGCATGACCTTGGCCCCGATCTCCTTGGCCAGCCAGGCGACCGCCGTGGCGATGGCCGCTCCATCCTCGGCGCCGGCGCTGTCCCCGTAGAGGATGCCGACCGGGCCTTCCTGCAACAGCGGGTGGTCGAAGAGCTTGCGCACCGCGGCGGCCGCGTGACCGGGCTCGTAGGCGACGTGCTCGACCCCTGGGTGGCGGTCGAAGTCGATCAGCTCCGGGTTGACGGTCAGGAGCCGGGCGCCGCTCTTTGCGACCGCCTTCTTGACGCGCAAGTTCACGATCGGCGCATCGGCGCGCACGTCTGCCGAGACCACCACGATGGTGCGACAGCCGTCGAGGTCTTTGATCGCGAGCTGGTTCGCGGGCGGCCCTGGCAGGGACGTCCTGCCTGGCATGACCACCCGCGCGCCGCGCAGCGGCCCGTTCAGGAGACGAGCCAGGAGGAAAGCCTCCTCATTGGTGATGTCGGCCGGAATCGAAAGGCCAAGGCGCGGTCCCCGGCCCTTGATCGCCGCCGCGATGCGGCTCAAAGCTTCCTCCCAGGCGGCCGGCCGGCGCTGCACCCGCGGCTGTGCCAGCCGCTCCGGCGAGTTCACATGCGTGTACTCGAAGCGCCCGCGGTCGCAGATCCAGCCGTCGTCGATCTCGACGTTCTCGCGGGCCGTCACCCGCATCAATTCGCCCCGGCGCTCCCAGAGGTTGACGTTGCAGCCGACAGCGCAGCGCGAGCAGACGCTGGCGGTGTGGTCCATGTCCCAGGGTCGGGACTGGAAGCGCCAGACGCGCGACGTCAGTGCGCCGACCGGGCAGAGGTCGATGATGTTGCCGCTGAAGACCGACTGCAGAGGTTGGTCGAACTGCGTCGCGATGTAGGACTGAACCCCTCGCTGGTTGGTGGTCAGCTCCTGCTCCCAGGCGACCTCGTCGTAATAGCGCGTGCAGCGGTAGCAGAGCACGCAGCGCTCGCGGTCGAGGGCGATCCGGTCACTGATCGGGAGCGGCTTGGCAAAGTGCAGGCGCGGCTCCTGGACGCGGCTCACCGGATAGCCGTGGCGGTATGTGAAGTCCTGCAGCGGGCACTCGCCGCCTTTGTCGCAGACCGGGCAGTCCAGGGGGTGGTTGGTGAGCTCGAACTCCAGGATGTCGGCGCGGGACTTGACCGCCATGGGCGACGTGACCCGAACCGTCATGCCTTCCGCGACCGGTGTGGTGCAGGCGGTTTGCGCGCGCGGCGGGCCCGGGCTCAGCTCGACCAGGCAGAGCCGGCAGGCGCCGACCGGGTCGAGCTTGTGGTGGTAGCAGAAGACCGGGATCTCGACGCCGATGAGCTTGGCCGCCTCGACTATCAGCGTGCCTTTGGGCACTGTCACCGCGTGGCCGTCGATGGTCAGGGTCACTTGAGGAGTCGGGTCAGGCACGGGCGGCGGCCTCCACCGAACAGGTGTGGCGCAGGATGTGCTCCTCGTACTCGTCGCGGAAGCGCTCCATCGTCCACTGGATGACCCACCCCGCCGAGTCGCCCAGCCCGCAGAGACAGCGGCCCGCGGCGAGGCCCGTCTGGATGCGGTCGAATGTCGCCAGGTCGGCGGCAGTGCCCTCGCCCGCCAGCACCCGCTCGTAGGTCCGCACCGCCCAGTTCCCGCCCACCCTGCAGGGAGTGCACTTGCCGCAGGACTCGTGCGCGTAGAACTGCAGCAGGCGGTACGCGCAGCGCACCACGCAGCGGCGGTCGTCGGCGACGATCACGCCGCCCGAGCCGCCCATCGAACCGATGGCGGCAAGCGACTCCATGTCGCTCGGCGTTTCGAGCATCTCGCCGGTCAGCACCGGCGCCGAGCAGCCGCCTGGCCACCAGACCTTGATCGAGTGGCCTGGGAAAGGCCCCCCCGCGAGGTCGTTGATAAGGTGCGAGAAGGGCTTGCCCAGCTCCATCTCGTAGTTGCCAGGCCGCTGGACGTCGCCGCTGACCGTGAAGAGCCGAGTGCCTGGTGACTTCTCGGTGCCGAACTTGGCATAGGCGGCGCCGCCGTTCGAGATGATCCAGGGCAGCGTGGAGAGCGTCTCCACGTTATTGAGGAGAGTCGGCCGCCCCCAGGCGCCCTTGACCGCAGGGAAGGGAGGTCGCGAACGGGGCTGGGCGCGCTTGCCTTCGAGCGACTCCAGGAGCGCCGTCTCCTCGCCGCAGATGTAGGCGCCGTGTCCGCGGTAAAGGTGGATGTCGATCGGGAATTCCGTCCCGAGCGGCTGCTCTCCGAGGTAGCCCGCCGTGCGCGCCTCTGCGATGGCCGCCGCGACCAGGTCGTGCTGCAGGTCGTACTCACCCCGAATGTAGATCCAGGCGTGGTGGGCCTGGATCGCGTAGCAGGCGATGAGGATGCCCTCCACCAATTGGTGAGGGTGGTTCTCCATCAGGTAGCGGTCCTTCGCGGTGCCCGGTTCCGACTCGTCGGCGTTGACGACGACATAGCGGGGACCACCGTCGGGCGGCGGCAGGAATCCCCACTTGGTCCCGGTCGGGAAGCCCGCGCCGCCGCGGCCGCGCAGCCCCGAAGCCTTGACCTCTCCCGTCACCTCGGCCGGCTGCATCGTGGTGAGCGCCTTGCGCCACGCCTGGTAGCCGCCGATCTTCTCGTAGACCGCGAGCTTGTAGAGGTCGGCGGTGCCGAAATCCTTCGTCAGGACCGGGCCCGCGGCCTTGCCATGCGAGCCGCGGAGCTCAGTGGCTGCCGGCACGCGGGTGAGCCTCCTTCCGAGCTTTCTTGCCTTCTCTGTCACCGCGCCATTCCTTCAGCAGCGTGTCGATCTTTGCGGGCGTGAGGTCGTAGTGAAAGCGGTGGTCGGCCCGCAGCATCGGCGCGTACTCGCAGGCGCCGAGGCATTCGACAGGCTCGACGCTGAAGAGTCCGTCGGCGCTGACCTGCCCATATTCGCTGACCCCGATCGACTCCTTTATGTGTGTCAGGAGCTCTTCTGCGCCGCGGAGCTGGCAGCTCAGGTTGTTGCACACATAGAGGTGGTGCTTCCCGACCGGCTCGAGGTGAAAGAGCGAATAGAACGTCGCCACGCCCTCGACGTAGCCGGGATCGACCTGGAGCGCCTGCGCGACCTGCGTCATCGCTTCCTGCGTGAGCATTCCGAGCTCCTCCTGCACCAGGTCGAGCGCGGGCATCACCGCCGACCTGATGTGCGGGTACTTGGGCGGCAGCTCGCGGATCTCCTTCAGGGTGTGATCGCTGAGCGTCACCGGTCGACGTCGCCCATGATCGCGTCGATGGTGCCGATGATGGCGATCATGTCGGCCACCATCCCGCGCAGAGCCATCGTCTCGGTGGACTGCAGGTTCACGAACGAGGCGGCGCGAAACTTGACGCGGCGCGGCTTATGGGTGCCGTCGCTGACCACGTAGCAGCCGTTCTCGCCACGGCCTGACTCGGTGGCCGCATAGGCGTCGCCCACCGGCGGCGAATAGCCCTCGGTGAAGAGCTTGAAGTGGTGGATCAACGCCTCCATTGAGGTGTCGAGCTCCTCGCGGGGCGGCGGCAGCATCTTGCGGTCGTCGACGTTGATCGGCCCTTCAGGCAGCTGGTCGACCGCCTGGCGGAGGATCTTGATGGACTCCCGCAGCTCGCGGATGCGGATCTTGTACCGCGCGTAGCAGTCGCAGCCGGCGTCGGTCGCGACCTCGAAGTCGTACTTCTCGTAGCCCGAGTAGGGCATCGACTTCCGCAGGTCCCAGTCGACGCCGCTGCCGCGCAGCATCGGCCCGGTCTGGCCGAGCCGGAGGGCGTCTTCCCTGGACAGGTAGCCGATGCCGACCGTCCGGGCCTTGAAGATCGGGTTCTCCGTCAAGAGGTCCTCGAACTCGTCGATGCTCTTCGGGAACTCTTCGATGAACGTGTTCAACAGATCGAGGAAGCGGGGAGTGGCGTCGGCCATCACGCCGCCCGGCCGGATGTAGCTGGTGTGCATCCGAAACCCCGAGATCTCCTCGTTGAGGTCGAGCACCTTGTCGCGCTCGCGCAGGCAGTACCAGAGCATGGAGATCGCGCCCAGCTCCAGGCCGCTGGTGCCGAGCCAGATCATGTGCGACGAGATCCGGCAGAGCTCGTCCATGATCACGCGCAAAGCGTCGGCGCGCGGCGGCACCTCCACGCCCATCAGCCTTTCGACGGCCATCGCATAGGAGTGGTTGTTGAAGAGCGGGGACAGGTAGTCGTGGCGGTCGGTGACCGTGACGACCTGCTGGTAACGAAGCGACTCGGCGGTCTTCTCGATCCCGGTGTGGAGGTAGCCGATCACCGGCGTGACCTTCCGGATGACCTCCCCGTCGAGGTCGACGATCAGCCTCAGGACGCCGTGCGTCGAGGGGTGATGGGGGCCGAAGTTGACGGTCAAGATCTGCGAGTCATCAGCCCCCGCGGGGGTCTGCGCCAGGGTCAGGCCCCCACCCTGGCCCTCCCCGTCGAGCGGGGAGTGGACGCCTACGCCAGGGGAGGGCTGGTCTGCCACTGCTCGTGATCCGAGGAAAAGTCGACCGGCTCGCCACCGACCGGGAAGTCGCGTCGGAGCGGGTGGCCGACCCAGTCGTCAGGCATCAGGATCCGGGTCAGGCCGGGATGGCCTTGAAAGCGGATCCCGAACATGTCCCAGGTCTCGCGCTCGTCCCAATTGGCGGGCGGAAAGAGGTCCTGGACGCTGGGGGCGCTCGGATCTGGCGCATCGGCCAGGAAGGTGCGCACGCGGAGGAGGCGCCGGCCCTCCAGGTCCCGCAGCTGGTAAACGAGCTCGAAGCGAACCGGCGTCTCGGCGTCGGGCGGGCCGCTGAACGGTACCTGGCCGTCGGACCGCGCGAGGTGGTCGACGCAGGTGAGGAAAGCGAGCGTCGTGAAGCCCTCGGCCTGCAACGCCTGCAGCGTCTCGCGCAGCCGCGCTACGGGCACCGTCAGCCAGTCGTCGCCCGCGCTGGCGCCACTGTCGACGGCGATCTTGGCGAGCGCCGCTGGAACTCTGCTCTTCACGGGCGGGGCGCTATCCCGCGGGCCTTGATCCGCTCCTGCAAGATCATGATCGCGTTCAGGAGGTCCTCCGGGCGGGGCGGGCAGCCGGGCACGTAGACGTCGACCGGGACGATCTTGTCGACGCCCTGCAGCAGCGCGTAGTTGTTGAAGACGCCGCCAGTGGAGGCGCAGGCGCCCTGCGAGATCACCCATTTCGGATCCGGCATCTGGTCGTAGACCATGCGCAGGACGGGGGCCATCTTCTGGGAGACGCGGCCCGCCACGATCATGAGGTCGGACTGGCGGGGCGAGGCCCGGAACGCCTCAGACCCGAAGCGGCCCACGTCCATTCGCGCTCCGGCGATGTGCATCATCTCGATCGCACAGCAGGCCAGCCCGAACTGAGCCGGCCAGACGGAGTTGGCGCGGCCCCAGCTCACCACCCGGGAGATGGTGGTCGTGATCACGTTGTCCCCGAGCTGTCCGACAAGTTCGTCTACTCCCACTCGAGCCCTCCCTTGCGCCAGATGTGGGCGAGGGCCACGAGCAGAACGAGCATGAACACGAACATCTCAGCGATGCCGTACCAGCGGAGGACGTGGAGCAGAACCGCCCAGGGATAGAAGAAGACGGCTTCGACGTCGAAGATGATGAAGAGCATCGCGGTCAGGTAGAAGCGGACCGAGAGGCGGTGGCGGGCAGGCGTGGTGGGGACGATGCCGGACTCGTAGACCTGAAGCTTGCGCTGGTTCGGTTTGGACGGTCCGATCAGAAAAGAAGCGGTGACCAGCGCCCCGACCACCAGGAAGCTGATGACCAGGAAGATCAGAAGCGGGACGTAGTCGGAAATCAAGTCCTGGCAGGCCCTCGTGAAGAGTTCGACTGGGGGACTGGGCCGATTTTACCAAGGGCAGTATTGGAAAAAGGCGGCGCCCCGCTCCGGGCTCCAGACCCGGCTCAGGCGTCTTTTTGTTTGTGCTTGATCTGGGTCCCGTGGGTGAGCGTGGCGTCCACCGGGCAGTACTTGTTGCAAGCCATGTCGAGCGCTGATTCGACGAGCTGCTTGTCGTGCTTTCCGTCCCAGCCGATCACGAAGGTGATCCTGATCTCGGTGAATGCGTGCGGCCAGTCGTCCTGCTGGTCCCCCTCCACCTCGACCTCGAGCGACTTGAACGGCTGCTTGAACTTGTTCAGAAGGAGCACCGCGTTGATGCCCGTGCAGGAGCCGAGAGCTCCCAGGAGCAGTTCCGTCGGACGCATGCCCGAGTCCTCGCCAAAGCTGGGCGGCTCGTCCACCGTTACCTTGTGCCCGGATTTGCCGGTGACCTCGAACTGGACCTTGCTGCCCGCCCAGCGGGCGACGGCTTTCTGCATGATGTTTTTCCGCGATGAGCAGGGAGGACGTGCGCGCGAGATTCGCGCGGAACGCTGCGAATTATGTGACTTCGGCGTTTCACGCCGACTCGGCGCTGCTGGATGAGGTGGTCGCGCTGGCCGTCCCTCAGCCCACCGACGTGGTGCTGGATGTGGCCACCGGCACCGGAAACACGGCGTTTGCGCTGGCCCCGCACGTCGCCAGGGTGGTCGGCCTCGACCTGACGCCGGAGATGCTGGACCAGGCCCGGCGCCTGGCCGCCGAGCGCGGCGTCGCGAACGTCGAGTGGGTGGTGGGAGACGCCCAGCAGCTCCCGTTTCCGGACGCCTCTTTCGACCTCTACACGGTGCGGGCGGCGCCCCATCATTTCCTGGACCTCGATCTCGCCCTGCGTGAGGCATATCGCGTGCTGAAGCCGCAAGGCCGGGCCGTCTTCGTCGACTGCTCGCCGCCCCCGGCCGCCAGGGAGGTGCTCCACCAGGTCGAGATGCTCCGCGATCCCAGCCACGTCCGCAGCTACACGCTCGAGGAGTGGAAGCGGCGGCTCCGCGGGGCTGGGTTTCGCGTCGACCTGGTTCGCCGCCGCGAGCTGGACTGGGACTTCGAGGCTTGGAACCTACGGATCGGGGTTCCGGCGGCACGGCTGGCGGAGCTCGCGGTCCCGATCGAGACTGCAGGCGGCAGAGCCCGTGCGGCGCTCCGTCCGGAGCGGCGGGCCGGCAAGCTCTGGCACGCCTACTGGCACGCCGAGATCCGCGCGGTCAAGCCTTGAGCGGCCCTCTGCAGGCGGGCGACCTCGTCCTCCTGCACGATCGCGCCGGCCGCGTCTACCAGGTCACCCTGAAAGCCGGTGCGGCGTACTCGCTGCACAGCGGCTCGGTGCGGCACGACGACCTGATCGGCCAGCTCGACGGCACAATCGTGGCGACCGCCTCGGGAGTCCGCCTGTTGGCGCTCCGCCCGACCTTCGCCGAGTGGGTGGAGGTCCGCAAGCGCGCGGCCCAGCCGATCTACCCGAAGGACCTGGGAGCGATCGTGGTCCTCGCCGACCTCTATCCAGGTGCGCGCGTCCTCGAAGCGGGGTCCGGCACGGGTGCGCTGACCATCGCTGCGCTGCGCGCGGTGGGGCCGACAGGTCAGGTCGTCTCCTACGAGGTGCGAGAGGACTTCCTGGCCGCGTCCAGGACCGCGGTCGAGGAGGCGCTGCAGGGCAGCCCTCCCAACCTGGAGCTCAAGCTCGGCGACGTCTACGAAGGCATCTCGGAGGCCGAGCCCTTCGACCGCGCCCTCCTCGACCTGCCCGAGCCCTGGCGCGCGATCCCCGCCTTTGCGGCCGCGCTCCGCGCCGGCGGCATCCTCTTCGTCCACTGCCCGAACGTGAGCCAGGTCGAGCGGCTGGCCGCGTCGCTGCGTGACCACGGCGGATTCGGCTTGATCCAGACCGTCGAGATCCTGCTCCGGGGCTGGACGATCAAGGGCAGGAGCACCCGCCCCGACCATCGCATGGTCGCCCACACCGGCTTCCTCACTTTCGCCCGCCGGCTGGCTTCGTCGGAGGTCTTCGAGACCGAGACCTACTGACGGCGGAGAATGGGAAGGCAGATCCCCAAACGCTGAGGAGGTCCAGATGCCCGCTCCCATCCAGGTCACGGTGACCGGCGCCGCCGGCCAGATCGGCTACTCCCTGGTCTTCCGGATCGCCTCCGGCCAGCTGCTCGGTCCGAACCAGCCGATCGTGCTGCGCATGCTCGAGATCGAGCCTGCGATGAAGACCCTGGAAGGCGTGGCCATGGAGCTCGACGACTGCGCCTTTCCGCTGCTGGCCGACATGGTGCTCACCGCCAATACCGAGGAGGCCTTCAAGAGCTGCTCGTGGGCTTTGCTGGTCGGCTCGGTTCCGCGCAAGCAGGGCATGGAGCGGAGCGACCTGCTGGCGGTCAACGGCGGCATCTTCGGGCCGCAGGGGCGAGCCATCGCGGCCCGCGCGGCTGCGGACGTGCGGGTCCTGGTGGTCGGCAACCCGTGCAACACAAACTGCCTGATCGCGCGCGAGAACGCGCCTGAGCTGCCCGCCGACCGCTGGTTCGCCATGACACGTCTCGACGAGAACCGAGCCAAGTCGCAGCTCGCCCATAAAGCGGCCCAACCGGTCGCCGAGGTCAGCAACCTGGCGATCTGGGGCAACCATTCGACAACCCAGTTCCCCGACTTCGAGAACGCCAGGATCGGCGGTCGCCCGGCGCTCGACGTGATCGATGATCGCCACTGGCTGGAGACCGAGTTCATCACGACCGTGCAAAAGCGCGGGGCGGCGGTCATCGAGGCCCGCGGCGCCTCCTCCGCGGGGAGCGCCGCCAATGCGGCCATCGACTGCGTCCAGAGCCTCCACGGCGGCACGCCCCCGGGCGACTGGACGTCCGTGGCCGTGGCCAGCCGGGGCGAGTATGGAGTCCCCGAGGGGCTCCAATTCGGGTTCCCGGTACAGAGCGACGGCCAGCGCTGGCAGGTCGTGGAGGGTCTTCAGCACGACGCCTTCGCGAAAGAGAAGATCCGCCTCACCACCGAGGAGCTGATCCAGGAACGCGACCTCGTCCGCGACCTCGTTCCCAGCCGATGAGCGCTTCTCCCGGCTGCACGAGTTTTCCGCACGTCTGGCGCCGGAAAGGCGAAATTCCAATCGGAATTCCGCGCGTTTGCGCCCAAACGTCCCGATGAGCGCTGATGGCCACTTTCGGGTCCCCAAGCCCTACAACGAACCCGTCCGTGCGTACGAGCCCGGCAGTCCCCACCGAGCGAGCCTGAAGGCTCGGCTGGCCGAGCTCACGGACGCCCGGACCGAGATCCCGATGGTAATCGGCGGCGAACGCCGCAACGGTGGCCAGCCGGGCTCGCTCACAGCGCCGCACCGGCACGAGCTCGTGATCGCCGAGTACGCCATCGGGAAGCCACCGGATGTAGAGGCCGCGATCGAGGCTGCGCTGGCCGCACGCGCCGCCTGGGCACGCACACCCTTCGAGGCGCGGGCCGCGGTCTTCCTGCGCGCCGCCGCCCTGCTGGCCGGGCCCTGGCGGGACACCGTCAACGCGGCCACCATGCTCGGCCAGAGCAAGACAGCGCACCAGGCCGAGATCGACGCCGCCTGCGAGCTGATCGACTTCTGGCGCTACAACGCCTTCTTCGCCGACGAGCTGCTGGCGCAGCAGCCCGCCAACGACGCGACCGCCTGGAACCGGCTGGAGTACCGGCCGCTGGAAGGCTTCGTCTTCGCGGTCACGCCTTTCAACTTCACGTCGATCATGGGGAACCTTCCCACCGCACCTGCCCTGCTCGGCAACGTGGTGGTCTTCAAGCCGGCCACCCAGACGCTGCTCGCCGCCCACTTCCTCATGCGGCTGCTCGAGGAAGCGGGCCTGCCGCCCGGAGTCATCAACCTGGTGAGCGGCAGCGCGGCGGAGATCTCCGAGCAGGTGCTGGCCCACCCGGACCTGGCAGGAGTCCACTTCACCGGCTCGACCGGCGTCTTCCACGAGATGTGGAAGCGCGTGGGGCAGGGGATCGATGGCTACCGCAGCTATCCTCGGCTGGTCGGCGAGACCGGCGGGAAGGACTTCGTGGTGGCGCACGAGTCGGCCGACGTGGCGGCCCTGCGGACGGCGCTGGTCAGGGGTGCCTTCGAGTACCAGGGCCAGAAGTGCTCAGCGGCTTCCCGTGCCTACGTGCCGGCGGCGATGTGGAAGTCGCTGCAGCCTGAGCTGGCAGCCGAGGTGGACGGCATCCGGCAGGGCGACGTGGCAGACTTCCGCAACTTCATGGGCGCCGTCATCGATCGGGGTGCATTCGAGAAACACCGCGCGGCGATTGAATTCGCTCGGACCTCGAAAGAGGCGCGGATCATCGCCGGCGGCGAGACCGACGACAGCGTGGGCTGGTTCGTGCGGCCGACGGTCGTGGAGACGACCGACCCTGGATTCCGGCTTCTCAAAGAGGAGCTGTTCGGCCCGATCCTGACCGTCTACCCCTATCCCGACGGACGTTTCGAGGAGACCCTCGACCTCTGCGACCGGACGAGCCCCTATGGGCTGACCGGCGCCGTCTTCGCGACCGACCGGAGCGCCATCACACTCGCGGCCGACAAGCTGCGCAATGCCGCCGGCAACTTCTACGTGAACGACAAGCCGACGGGCGCCGTGGTCGGCCTGCAGCCTTTCGGTGGCGGGCGCGCCTCCGGGACGAACGACAAAGCGGGCTCCTTCTTGAACCTGATCCGCTGGATCAGCGCCAGGGCGATCAAGGAGACGTACGTCCCGCCGGCGGACTACCGCTACCCCTTCATGGCCGAGGAGTAGCGACCGAGCAGCAGGTCGAGGGCGACCACGACCAGGGCCAGGCCGAAGAGAAGCGGCCCCAGCAGCTCGATGGTCGAGCTCTGAAAGAGGACGCCCGCGAGAGCCGGGATGACCGCCCCACCGAGAACCGCGGCCGCGTGCTGGTAGCCGACGGCGGAGGGCGTTCCGGCGCGGCCGAGCCGGGACGGCGTCAGGGAGACCAGGGCGGGAAAGATGGCGGCAACGCCGAAGCCCACCAGGGGGAGGGCAAAGGGCGTCCACCAGAAGGCGGCGGTTGCGCCGACCGTCAGCCAGAGGCTCAGGCGCAGCAGTCCACCCGGTCCGAACCTGGCGCTGGCCACGGCAGCCAGCATCCGGGCGCCGGTGAACGCCGCCCAGTAGCCCGCGACGAGCAGACCGGCGACCGCCGCGGGTAGGCCGCGAGATTGGGTCAGCAGGCTGAAGGACCAGGCGCCCGCTCCCACCTCAAGGCCGGTGCAGAAGAAGAAAGTCGCGGCCGCCAGCCAGAGCGTCGGCGAGGCCAGGGGCGTCCGGCCTGGCACCTCGCCTGGGTCGGCGAGCGGCCGCCAGCCGCTGGTGATGCAGGTGACCAGAACCATTCCCAGGTACGCGGCTGCCAGGACCGCGTAGGCCCAGCGCCAGCTCAGCTGACGGGCGATCAGGGCAGTCACCAGCAGGGGACCGAGCACGGCCCCGACGCCGTAGGCGGCGTGCAGAAGGTTCATCAGGCCAGCGCCATGACGCAGCGCCATGTAGGCGTTGATGCCGGGATCGATCCCGCCGGCCGCGAGCCCGATCAGGAAGGAGGCGAGCACGAGCGAGGCGAGGCCCGGACTGACTCCGACGATCGCCAGGCCGAGAGCTCCGACCCCTGTGGCCGCGAGAAGCAGCTGCCTGGTTCCGAAGCGCCGGGCCAGACGCCCGCTGGGCGAGCTGACCAGGAGGAACCCGGCCAGGCTCGCCAGCAGCAGGAGGCCGAGGGCCGAGAGTGGCAGGCCAAGGTCGTGGCGGATCGAGGGCCAGGCCACTCCGAGGGCGCCGTCCGGCATCCCGAGGACCACGAAAGCTGCGAGCGAAACCGTTACGACGCGCCTCATTCAGCCTCCGAGGGTATGTGGTGAGGCGGCGGCCACGGGCCGGCATCCCATCGGCTCTGGACGCCGCTGCCGGTGTTAGGGGGCCCGGCCCGAGTGCTCAGGCGTCCGACGACGCATTGCGCCTCGGACCACCCCTGTCGTGGCAGCGACGCCCAGACCGGGGCCTCCGGCCGCCTGCCGCGATCTGCTCGTCCCGTGGTCGCCGCCGCACCACGTGGGTAGGCTTGATCGGCATGCCCACCCAGCTCGAGCGTGAGATCTACCCGTTCGCGGCCATCGTCGGCCAGGAACGGATGAAGCTGGCCTTGGTGGCAAACGCCATCAGTCCCGCCATCGGCGGTGTCCTGATCCGCGGGGAGCGGGGGACCGGCAAGTCGACGGCGGTCCGGGGCCTGGCCCGGCTGCTGCCGGAGCAGCACGTGGTCGAGGGGTGCCACTTCGGCTGCGATCCGGACCTCCCGGAGGCGCTGTGTGTGGAGTGCCGGATGCGGGCCGAGGCCGCTCCGCTGCCGGTGGCGGCCCGGCACATGCGGGTCGTAGAGCTGCCGATCAACGCGTCGGAGGACCGGGTGGTGGGGAGCATCGACCTGGAGGCCGCTCTCCAGCATGGACACCGCCGTTTCGAGCCCGGCGTCCTGGCCGAGGCCAACCGCAACCTCCTTTATGTGGACGAGGTCAACCTCCTCGACGACCACATCGTGGATGTCCTCCTCGACGCCGCCGCGATGGGTGTCAACGTCGTCGAGCGCGAGGGCGTCTCGGTGGTCCATCCGGCCCGGTTCATCCTGGTCGGCACGATGAATCCGGAGGAGGGCGAGCTGCGGCCGCAGCTGCTCGACCGCTTCGGGCTCTGCGCCGATGTCGAGGGCATCCGTGAGCCCGCTCTCCGGGTTGAGATCGTCGAGCGGGAGCGCGCTTACCGCGAGCACGACGCGGCGTTCGCGGTCGAGTTCCGCGATGCCGACACGGCGCTTACCGCAGCCCTCCTGCGCGCGCGCCGAGCGCTGCCAGGGATCGTTACGACACCGGCCCAGGCCCGCCTGATCAGCCGGATCTGCGTCGAGGCGGGCGTCGCCGGCCACCGCGCCGACCTCGTGGTCGAGCGCACGGCCCGAGCCCTGGCGGCTTTCCGTGAGCATCGGTCGCCGACCCGCGACGACATCTTCGACGCGGCCGAGCTGGCTCTGGCGCACAGGTCGCGGAACCCGATCCGGCGCGAGAAGGGGGACTCTAACGAGGGTGAGCGCAGGGAAGAGGAGGCGACCGGTGACGAGTCGGAGGCGCGCGGCAGCAGTGAGCAGCAGTCGGCGAGCGGGTCGGAGCAGCAGGGCAGCGTCGAGGAGCGGGCATCGCAGAGCGAGGCGGGCCAGGACTCCACAGGCACTGTCGAAGGCACCTCCGCGGGTGGCGGCCAGGGCAGCGAATCCTCCCCGGACGTGGGCGACGTCTTCGACGTCCGCAAGATCGAGCTGCCGCGGCAGCGACGGCCTCGCAAGCAGGGTGGCAAGCGGGCCACGGCGGAAGCTGCCGACCGGCGCGGGCGCTATGTGCACTCGCGTACCGGCGAGAAGATCACCGACCTTGCGGTCGACGCGACAATCCGGGCGGCGGCGCCTCACCAGGTCCGCCGCGGTCGCCAGCTCGGCGAGCGGATGCGGCTGGAGCGGTCGGACCTCCGGGAAAAGGTTCGCGAGCGCAAGACCGGCAACCTGATCGTCTTCGTGGTGGACGCCTCCGCTTCGATGGACGCCGAGCAGCGGATGGCGGCGACCAAGGGCGCCATCCTCTCTCTCTTGCAGGACGCCTACGTGCGTCGCGACCGCGTCGCCGTGGTGGTGTTCAAGAACCGGGCGGCCGAGGTGGTGCTCCGCCCGACGTCGAGCGTGCCCCTCGCCCGGCGCCGGTTGGAGAGGCTCTCGGTGGGCGGCACGACACCGCTGACGCACGGGCTGCTGGCCGGGCTCAAGGTGATCAAGACGGAGACGCTGCGGGACGCCACGGTCCGGCCGCTTCTCGTCCTCATCAGCGACGGGCGAGGCAACATCTCGATGTTCAAGGAGGAGCCGCTCGTCGAGGCCCAGAAGGTGGCCGCGATGATCCAGGCGGAGAAGATCGACACGCTGGTGATCGACTCGGCGCGCGACTTCAGCCACCTGCCCTCGATCCAGCACCTGGCCAGGGTGGCGCCGATGTACCAGACGTACGCCATCAACGCCTGCGCCGACCTCGCCCAGCGCATGGGCGCGCGCTACTACGGGCTCTTCGACCTCTCTCGGGACGAGATCGCGTCGGCCGTGGAGAGACAGCTCAACCGCGGCTAGATCGATCGCTAGACTTCAAAGCCCGTGGCACTAGAGCGCTACTCCTACCCCTTCTCAGCCATCGTCGGCCAGGACCGCATGAAGATGGCGCTCGTCCTGAACGCCATCAACCCATCGATCGGTGGCGTCTTGATCCGGGGTGAGAAGGGCACCGGCAAGTCGACCGCGGTGCGCGCGCTGGCGCGGCTCCTGCCGGTCCAGCAGGTTGTCGCTGGCTGCCACTTCGGTTGCCTGCCCACCGACCGCGAGTCGCTTTGCGTCGACTGCCAGGAACGGGTGGGGCGCGGCGAGGAACTTCCCGCGACGACCCGCCGGATGCGCGTCGTCGAGCTGCCGATAAACGCATCAGAGGACCGCGTGGTGGGCACCATCGACCTCGAAGCGGCGCTGCGCGAAGGCTCCCGCCGGTTCGAGCCAGGCGTGCTGGCCGAGGCGAATCGCAACATCCTCTACGTCGACGAGGTCAACCTGCTCGACGACCACATCGTCGACGTCCTCCTCGACGCCGCCGCCATGGGCGTCAACGTGGTCGAGCGCGAGGGCGTCTCGGTCATGCATCCGGCGCGCTTCATCTTGGTCGGCACCATGAACCCGGAGGAAGGCGAGCTGCGACCACAGCTCCTCGACCGCTTCGGGCTCTGCGTGGACGTAGAAGGCATCCGCGACCTCGACCAGCGGGTGGAAATCGTGGAGCGGCGCGCGGCCTGGGAAGACGACCCGACCCGGTTCACGAGCCAGCACCAGCCGGCCGAGGACGAGATCCGCGACCGCATCGCGGAAGGCATCTCCACCTTCCCTGAAGTGGCGGTCTCGCGCGACATCCTGGCCCTCGTCGCGGAGATCTCGATCGCTCTGGAGGTCGACGGCCATCGCGCCGACCTGGTCTGCTCGCGGGCGGCCCAGGCCGAGGCGGCCTACGAGCAGGCGCCCGAGGTGAGCGCCGACCACATCACGCGAGTCGCCGACATGGTCTACGCGCACCGGGTGCGCTCGCTGCCCTTCGGCAGGGGCGGTCCGAACATCTCCGAGATCATCACGAGAGTGCTCGGCCGGAACTAGCTCTCGCCAGAACCCGTGGTATAGTCCGCCGCGGTTTCTAACCCGTGGACTTCCGAAGCAGGCCTAAGCTCGTCATCGCCGGCGCCGCGTTGGCCGGCCTCCTACTTCTGGCACTGGTCGGTCTCGTCGCGACGAGCGCCATCGCCGGGTCGCCGGTCCTCCAATATCGCGACCAGCCGCCGGTGATCGCCGGCGGCGAGGCCATCGTCTCCGGCACCGCCACCAACAGCGGCAAGAGCGACGCCGCCAACGTCGTGGTCAAGATGCACGCCCAGCTCGGGAGCGGGCTCGACGGCCAGGCCACCATCCCCAACGTGGCGGCAGGCGGGACCCAGCCTTACGCGATCACGATCCCGCTGGGCTCCGCCACCCAGCCAGGAAATTTCAGCTACGACATCGCGGTGGCCTGGGACGACCCGAGCCTGGACGTCGCCGGCGACGGCTATGACCACTCCCTGGTCAACGGTCACGGGATCGTCACCCACCATGGCTCGGTCCACAACGCCGGCAAGGGCGACGCGCCCAACACCGTGATCACCTTCCAGCTGACCGCGGACCAGGGCGGCTCCCAGGTCCTCGCCCAGGCCATCTACAGCCTGGGCACCGTTCCGGCCGGCGGCGATAAGCCCTACAACATGGATCTCGACCTCGGAGCGAGCCCGCCTGACAGCTGGTACTCGCGCTACTCGTTCGCCTGGGACCAGGCGACGGTGGCCGCACAAACCGACGCCGCGAAGTTCGTCGGCGGCACTGCCACGCTGACGGGTGCGGTTCTCAACGGTGGGCGAGCGCCCGCCAAGGGTGTCACCGTCACGAGGCAGCTGCTGAACCCGAAGGGGATCGTCCTCGCCAACGGCAGCGCCAAGCTGGGCCAGGTCGCGGGGCATGGCAAGGCGCCTTACGCGATCACCATCGACCTCGGCCAGACATCCATCCAGGACGTTCACGCGGACCGCATAGTGATCGCCTGGACCGAGATGCAGCTCCTGGTGGTGCCGACCAGCCGGTCGAGCAAGGGCCCGGCCTGACGCGGCTGAGCCGGCCCCTCGCGGGACCGGCTCAGGTTGCGCTGCGGCGCTGGGTCGAGTGCGCTAGTAGGTAGTCGTCCGCCGGCCGAAGCCGATGGCCTTCAGGATCACGAGCAAGATCGCAGCGCCGACGATGGCGACGAGCACCTGCATCAGCAGGTTGGTGACGGGGACGCCCAGCATGCCGGCTATGAAGCCGCCCACGAAGGCGCCGATGACGCCGACGACGATGTCCATGATGATGCCGAAGCCATGGCCGGCCACGAGCCGTCCAGCCACTGCTCCGGCGATGAGTCCGACGATGAGCCAGATGATGATGTGCATTTCTTGGTTCCTTTCAGTTCCTCCTAGAGCATTCGACGACGGGTGCGGCCGAGTCCGACCAGACGCAGGAGCATCAGCAGGACGATGGCCCCGATGAAAGCAACGATGAGCTGTGCGATCAGCGTGGTCGCGCTGAGGCCGACGGCTGCGGCCAGGAAACCGCCCAAAAAGGCGCCGATGATGCCTACGACAATGTCCATGATGAGACCGAAGCCGTGGCCGGTCATCACGTGGGAAGCGAGAAAGCCCGCCACCAGGCCGACCCCGATCCAGACAAGCAGACTGTGTCCATCTATATACATGGGTTGCCCTTAAATCACCTCCATTTGCTATAACGTATCACTCCCCGAACGGTATTACTAGAGGGAGCCCGCCAGCTTTTAAGAGCAGGCGCGGCAGGGTGCGCTGGCTAGAATTGCGCCGCTATGGCGTCTCCCGCCCTCGAACCCGCCCGCGCGGCCCGGCTGCTGAACCGGCTGGAGGACAACGTGGCGCGGGTGATCGTGGGGAAGCGGGACACCGTCCGGCTGGCCGCCGCCGGCTTCGTGGCCGGTGGTCACGTGCTGCTCCAGGACCTACCCGGCACCGGCAAGACCATGCTGGCGCGGGCCCTGGCGTCGTCGGTTGGCGGCACCTTCAAGCGAATCCAATGCACGCCCGACCTGCTGCCCGCCGACATCACCGGCGCCAGCGTGTTCAACCAGAAGGAGAGCACCTTCGACTTCCTGCCCGGGCCGGTCTTTGCCAACGTGGTGCTGGCCGACGAGGTAAACCGGGCGACGCCCCGTACGCAGTCGGCGCTGCTGGAGGCGATGGCTGAAGCGCAGGTCACGGTCGACGGCGAGACGCGGCCGTTGCCGCGCCCGTTCTTCGTGATCGCGACCCAGAACCCGGTCGAGTTCCAGGGCACCTACCCCTTACCGGAGTCGCAGCTGGATCGTTTCCTGGTCGCCGCTTCGATGGGTCCGCCCACGAGCGACGAGGCGGCTGAGATCCTCGCCAGTCGCCAGCACGGCGACCCGATCGCCGACCTCGAGGCCGTGCTCGGGCTGGCGGAGGTGGTGGAGCTCCAGGAGGCGTGCCTCAAAGTGGTGGTGGCGGCGGCGATCCGCAGCTACATCGTCTCGCTGCTCGACGCAATCCGGCTGCGGCCCGAGGTCGCCCTGCCGGCGAGCATGCGGGCGGGTCTGTACCTGCAGCGGGCCTCGCAGGCGCTGGCACTGTTCGCGGGCCGGGATTTCGTGCTGCCCGACGATGTGAAGTCACTCGCGGTGCCGGTGATGGCGCACCGCCTCGGGATGCGGGGGAGAGCGGCGGCCGCCGACGTGGTCGCCGAGGTCCTAGCGACAGTGCCGCTGCCCCCGATCCGCCACCATGCCTGACCTCGCGCGACCCGCGCTTGGAGGCAGGATTTGGGGCCCCGGCCGTAGGCCAGGGGCGGCGCCGAGTGGCGCCGTAGGGGGGCAGCGGCGTGCGGAGCACGCCGCGCCGCCGGTGTCAAGGCCGCCGGAGGCGGGCGAGGGTAGGCGAGCCGGAGCCTTGACGCCGGCGTTGTCGGGGGGGCAAAGCCCCCCAGGTAAGGGGGCCGAGGTAAGCCACCGCGCCGGCTTAGAACGATGAGGCCGACCTGGAGGCTGTTGGGGGCACTCGTACTCGGGGCGGTCATCTACTTGTACGGCGCGACTAGCGAGGTGGCCTGGCTGTTCCTCTTCGGTCTCCTGCTCTGGGCCGCCGCGCTGGCCATGCTCGGCTACACCCGCTGGAACTCGCGCGGAGTCGCGGCTTCGATCCGCCTCCTGGCCGTCGAGTCCTCGCCGCACTCGCCCTCACCTGACCTGCCCGAGTCCGCGTTCCGAGATGCGCCCCTGCCGGCGCCGGTGTTCGAAGGTGACACCGTCGAACTCGAGCTCGCACTTACGGTCACCGGCGGCAGCGCCCGCGGTCCGGCCCGCCTTGCCACCGACATCGGCGGGCGGCAGCTCGCGGCCGGTTCCGGGCTCGTCCCCGCCGCCGGCTGGCGTCGAGTCGAGCGCTTGGAGCCAGTCCGGCGAGGATCGCTAGCTGCCTCGGGGGTAACCCTCGACACCGGCGATCCACTCGGCTTCTTCCGGCACCGGCGGCGCAGCGCCGACCAGCGGCTGGCGGTTGTGCTGCCCCTCTTCAGCTCACTGGCGACTTCCGTGCAGGTTCGCGAGCTGGAGTCGGCTTTCACCGCCGTCCGCCCCGGCCACGGCAACGACCTCTACGGCGTCCGCGAGTACAGGGCGGGCGATCCGTTGCGGCGGATCCACTGGCGGACGAGTGCCCGCCGTGGAGAGCTGGTGGTGCGCGAGTTCGAACCTCCCGGCCTGCGTATCGTCGGGCTCCTTCTGGACCCCACGCCGGCAACTCCCGAAGCCGCCGACCAGGTGGCGCGCCTGGCTGCTTCGGAGGCCTGGGACTGCCTGCGATCCGGCGGTCGGGTGGTGGCTTGGTGCCCGGGCCGGGAGGCGACACGCCTCGATGAGAGCCGCAGCCTCTGGTCGATCCTCGAATGGTTGGCGCTCTACCCCGATCTGCCCGTTGACCCGTCCGGGCCGCCTCGCGTCATGGACGCGATCGCTTTCCTGACGCGGCCGGGAGGGCCGGCACTTGACGCGCTCCAAGACATGCAGTCCCGCGGCGCCGGCGCGCGGGCATGGTTGGTGGGAGAAGGCGAGCTGGAGGTGCCCTACCAGGCCGTCGGCACGGAGTGGCCCTTGTGAAGCTGCTTCCCAGGTCGCCGATCGAGGATTCGGGTGTCGCCCGCGCCTTCGCGTTCGGCACCTTCGCTGTCGGCTGCCTCGCGATCGCGGTTTACGGCCAGACCTACCTGGCTCCGGCCGGCACCCTCCTCGTCGCCGCCCCAGGCTATATATACAGCCACCGCCACCGGCACGATCCGCCGGATCGGATCCGGCAGGCTGTCATCGCCGGGCTGGTCTTCGCCTGCCTGGCGTACTTCGTTTTCGACAGCGTCCTGGCCCTCTTCGGAGGGAACCTTCCGCAGGCCAACTTCGTGATGCTCCTGGTCGCGGTCACCAGCTTCGAGCTCAGGACCCGCCGCAACCTCTACTCGACCATGTGGATGAGCCTGGCGCTCCTCTATCTGGCGGCGGTTTTCGCCTGGGATGTGGCTTTCGCTCCGATCGTTCTGGCCTGGCTGCTCTGTCTGGGCGGCTTCTGGACGGCGTCGCACCTGAAGCGAATCGGCGCACCGCGATTCCAGGTGCCGCGAGTGCCGCTTGCGGCCGCGCTGGTCGCAGCGGTCGCACTCGGCGGGGGCGCCTTCGTCTTACTTCCGCAGCCGTCGGCGCGGCCGGCCGGCCCCCTGATCGTCTCGCTGCCGACGTACGTCTCCTTCCGCGGCGAGCTGGAGAACCCGGCTCTGCCGCTCGTTGAGTTCGGTGCCGACCCGAGCGGATCGACCGCGAACATCAACCTGCGCTACCGCGGGCGACTCGGCGACCAGGTGGTCATGTACGTCCGGACGGGCGCCCCCGGTTACTGGCGCGGCCTCGTCTTTGACAGCTATCAGAAGGGCATCTGGACCGCGACCCACTCCGAAGGGCAGACCTTTCGCGCCTATGTCGATGCCCGCCAGCTGCCGCCTCCCCAAGGCCCTCAGCTCGGCAGCTTCGTCCAGGTCTACCGGATCGTCCAGCCGATGCCCGGCGTGATCTATGCCGCCGCCCCGGTCGAGAGCATCTATTACCCGGCGGCTGAGATCCGGCGAGACTACTACGGCGACTGGCGGGCACCGGCGCCGCACGCGGCCGGGACGACTTACTCGGTGGTCTCCGCGTTGCCCGACTACACTCCCGGCTCTCTCAAGAAGCTGGCCGGCCAGGACCCGAGCCCCGCGGTCTACCCCCAGTACTACGACACCGGCTCCCTGTCGGAGCGCGCCAGGGCGCTGGCGCGGCAGCTCACCGCTGGGATCGACCCCGCGGACCGGTACGAGCTGGTGATGGCGCTGACGCGGAAGCTCGGTTCGGAGCCGTATCGCTACTCTCAGAACCTCAGCCGGGTGCCTCCTGGCCAGGATCCGATCGACTGGTTCCTGTTCGATGCCAAGGTCGGCTACTGCGAACAGTTCGCCACCGCGGAGACGCTCCTCCTGCGCAGCCTGGGTGTGCCCGCGCGCCTCGTCACCGGCTACTCCACTGGCGAGTACAACCCGACGCTCGACCAGTCGGTCGTGCGAGCCCGCGACGCGCACGCCTGGGTCGAAGCCTATTTCCCCGGCCATGGCTGGGTGCCGGTAGACCCCTCGCCCGGCTTCGACCCGCTGGCCGCGACCCGGTTCCCGAACCGCTGGGCCACGTCCGGGCTGGCCCGCCTGATCCCGCACCTCACGATCGGTGCGCCGGGCGCCGCGCTGGGCTCGCTGGGCGCGCTGGCGCTTGGGCCAGGCTTGGCAGCGCTGCTGATTGTCCTGGTCGCCGCCTCCGGTTGGCTCTGGACCCGGCGGCGCCGTCTGGTTCGGTCGCGCAGCCCGGGCGAGTTCCAACTGCTCCGGCTCTATGAACGGATCCAGCGCCGCCTGCGCCGGCGGCGAGGGCCGGCGGAGACGCCCTCGGAGTACGAGCACGCCATCGTCGCGGGCGAGCTGGCCGAGCTCTTGTCCGACGTGACCGCGGCGGTCAACCGCGGCGCCTACGCCGAGCGCTGGCCAAGCCCCGCCGACATGGAGGAGTTGACCGCCCGGCTATCCTGATCAGCGGTGGCACAAGCGACGACTTCGACGGGCGCCGAAAACGTCCGCTGGGACCTCTCGGACCTCTATACATCGCCGACGGATCCGCAGATCGAGGCGGTGCTCGCCGAAGGGCTCGAGCAGGCCGAGCGGTTCGAAGCCGACTACCGCGGCCGTGTCACCCAACTCGAGCCTGGAGACTTCGCCCGCATGTTCGAGCAGCTCGAGCAGATGCAGGAGCGCGTCTCCCTGCCGGCGGTCTACGCCCAGCTCCTGCATAGCCAGAACACGGCCGACCCCGCCGCCGGCCGGTTGGTGGCGCGGGTGGAGGAGGCCGGTTCGCAGCGCGGCCGGCACACCGTCTTCTTCCCGCTCGAGCTGGCCGAGCTGACCGATGAGCAGGTGGCCACGCTTTTCGCCGATCCCCGAGTCGCTCCTTACCGGCACGCGGTCGAGGAGGCCAGGAAGTACCGGCCGCACAACCTGACCGAGGTGGAGGAGCGGCTGCTCACGGACCGGGCCCCGGTTTCGACATCCGCCTGGGTCCGCCTCTTCGAAGAGCTCGCCTCTGCAATCAAGGTCCCGATCGCGGACGAGTCGATGCCGCTGGACAAGGCCCTCGCCCGGCTGCACGAACCGGACCGGAACCGCCGGCGCGAGGCCAGCGCCAGCGTCACCCAGGCGCTGCGCCAGGACATCCGGACGCGCGCCTACGTCTTCAACACCGTTCTTCAAGACCGGGCGATCGATGACCGCCTGCGCAAGTACCCCAACTGGGTCAGCTTCCGGAACCTCGCCAACGAGACCTCGGATGAGGCGGTCCAGGCGCTGGTCGACGCGGTCACTCGCCGTTACGGGATGGTGGCTCGTTATTACCGCGTCAAGAAGCGCCTGCTGAAGGTGGACGAGCTGTTCGAGTGGGACCGCTACGCGCCGATCGAAGAGGTGAGCCGGGAGCTCAGCTGGGAGGAAGCGAAGGAGCTCGTCCTCGGGTCTTACTCGCGCTTCTCAGAGCGGGCCGGGCAGCTCGTCTCGGAGTTTTTCGAGAAGCCCTGGATCGACGCGCCCGTGCTGGAGAACAAGCGCTCAGGCGCGTTCTGCATGGGCGTCACTCCCAAGTTCCACCCCTACGTGCTCTTGAACTTCACCGGCCGGCTGCGCGACGCCCTGACGCTCGCGCACGAGCTTGGCCACGGCCTCCACGACCGGCTCGCCGCGCGCCAGAACATCTTCGACTATCACCCTCCACTGACCCTCGCCGAGACCGCCTCCGTGTTCGGCGAGGCGCTCACGTTCGACCGGATCATGGCCGACGAACGCGATCCGAAGATCCGCCTATCCATGCTCTGCCACCAGGTCGAGGACGCCTTCGCAACGGTCTTCAGGCAGGTCGCCTTCAATCGCTTCGAGGACGCCGCCCATACGCGTCGCCGGAAGGAAGGCGAGCTTTCCGTCGACCAGCTCGGCGAGGTCTGGCAGGCTTCCCTGCAGCCGATGTTCGGCGACTCGGTCACCTTGACCGAGGACCACAAGGCGTGGTGGAGCTACATCCCGCATTTCATCTTCGCGCCGGGCTACGTCTACGCCTACGCGTTCGGCAACCTGCTTGCGCTCTCCGTCTACCGCCGCTACCAGGAAGCCGGCCCAGCCTTCGTCCAGAGGTACCTGGACTTCCTCGCCGCGGGCGGCTCGACGCGCCCGGACGAGCTGGTCAGGACACTCGACATGGACATCACCGACCCCGGGTTCTGGGACCGTGGGCTGGACATCCTCGACGGGATGGTCAAGCAGATCGAGGAGCTAGCCGCGACCTGACGGCGTGACGCGAGTCGTGGCAGTCGCGATCCCGGCCCGGGGCCACTCCTGCAGATGCTCCAGGTTGGGGTCGAGCACCGTCCATCCGGACTCGTCCACCCGGACCAAAACCACGCTGTGCCCGCCGGTCGAGTAGGTCGCCGGCTGCAGCGGGTTCCACCCCCAGGCGCCGTACTGCCCGGGCTTCTCCTGGCCCCAGGCGAGGTGGACGATGAGAGCCTCGCCGTCGCGCGGCCGCAGCTGCCACAGCGGAACGACGATTCCGGTCCGCGAGTCGACGTCTAGCCCGCAGCCGCGAGCGAGCTCCTCGATCCGCAGGTCGAGCGGCGCCCGCCGGCCGGGCAGCGAAACGTAGTCGAGGAGCGCCGGCGCGCCGTATTCGGAGCCGGCCAGGAGCGTCGATCCCGTGGCCAGGTCGGGCAGAGAAACCGCGCCGAGTCCGCCGAGGGCCGCCAGGACCGCCGCCGAGGTGCAAGCCGACCCCTGGTTGTGGACCCAGCTCGCTTCCAACCTGTTCTCGTACAGGAAACGCACCGTTATCGTTATACGGAATGGTTCAACCGCAGCGTATGGAAGATGACATGCCGCCCGCACCGATCACACCGCAAGCCGCAGCCGATGAACGGGAGCTGGTGATCCGGGCGCAGCGCTACGAACCGGAGGCGCTCGAAGAGATCTACGACACCTATTTCGACGCCGTCTACCGGGCCATCTTCGCGCGCGTCGGCGACCACACAGTTGCCGAAGCGGTCACCGGGCAGGCGTTTCTCACAGCGCTCGAAATCTTGCCGAAATATCACCGCCGCCCGGGCGGTCTGCACCCGTGGCTCCAGTACCTGGCCGCCCGGGAGCTCCGGGCGCATGGGTGGCGGCCGACCCCCGGTCGACACCCGGTCCACGAGGCTGACGAGCTGCGAGGAGCCCTGGCGGAGCTGACACCCGACCAGCAGGAGGTGCTGACCATGCGCTTCCTGGTCGGTATGCCGGTCGAGGCCGTGGCAGCCGGGACGGGGCGGCGGCGCGGGCAGGTGCGAGCACTCCAGCACCGGGCGCTCCAGGCGTTGCTGCGGCTCATGGCCGCTCGGGACGCCGCCTGATGCTGGTGGAGTCGACGCCCAAGCAGCTCGAAGAAGCTCTGAGCCGGCGGCGCCAAGGCGCGTCTCTGGCCGGCGCGACCGGGCTGACACCGGCCGCGGGTGAGCTCGAGCATCTGGTCGCGCTGGCCGAACGGATCGAACGCTTGCCGGCGGAACTCGCGCCCCCGGGGGCGCGGGAGCGGGCGCGGAGTCGCTTTCTGGCTGCGGGCGACCGCCACCGCGCAAGCTGGGTGCACCAGCATCGCCTGCCGCACCGCGCGGCCAGGCACCCGGCGCCACACCACCCTCTCCGCAACTTATTCCTGCTCGGAACGGCGCTCGTGATCGCGCTTGTGGCGGGCTCCGGCCTGGCCCTGGCCGCGGGCCTGAGCGAGCCTGACAGCCAGCTCTATCCGGCCAAGACCTTCGGCCAGCGGGTGGTGCTGGCGCTCACGACCGACCCGGTGACCAAGGCCGGCACCGAGGTCGACCTGGCCAACCAGCGGTTCCAGGATGCCGAGGGGATGGCCGCCAAGGGCAAGGGCGGCCTCACCGTCTCCTCTCTGTCCGCCTACTACGCCTATCTGCGCGACGCCGGCGCCAAACTGAGCGGGAGGGACGTTCACGACGCTCGCTGGAAGCAGGTCCGGGACAGGCTGATCGCGATCAAGTCGCAGACGCCCACCGAGGTCGAGCGGGGCCTCACCGAGCACAACGACACAGTCCACCTGGGCGAGGTCCGCCAGCTCGAGAAGGACTTCGCCGCCGACAGCAAGCGGATGGACGTCGCGCTGGGCGTGGGGCCACCCGCGAAGAGCCCAGGCAACAGCGTCAACTCCCCGCCGTCGCCCTCACCAGTCCCCTAGTGGCGTCGGGCCAGCGGCTCGACTCCAAGCCGTGCTGCCACCGCGGCCAGCTCGCTGAGCACCGCCTCCGGAACCGGGACGCCTTCGCGGCCGCGCCGCTCCCGGCTCTGCCGCTCCGGGTCGCCGGGCACCAGGACCGCGCCCCCGCCGGTGGCCGGCGGCTGGCCGCGGAGAGCTTCCAGCATGGCGGCGACCCGGCGCTGATATTCGGCCCCGTCGCCAAACCAGTCGGGATCGATCGCCTCCACGAAAACGCCCGCCATCCAGGGCTCTCGTCCCTGGGTCGAACCGGTTCCGGCACTGGTGGCCGTGCCTTCCGCGAGCATCGCGAAGCCGCCCAGAAGAGCCGCCGAAAGCCCCAATCCGTAGCCTTTGTGGCCGGCAACCTGGCCGCCCACCGGGAGCAGCGCACCTCCCGCGTAGTAGTCGTTTGGATCGGTGGTCGCAGTACCCTCGCTGTCCACGATCACACCGGGCGGGACCGCCGCCCGCTTCGCCCGGGCCAGCCGCACCTTGCCCTCGGCAACGCCGGAGGTGGCGGCGTCGTAAACCATGGCGTCAGCCTCGGCGGGGATTCCGATCGACCAGGGATTGGTGCCCAGGAACCGCTCGCGGCCCCCGAAGGGAGCCACCCCTCCGGCGCCCACCACGCCGACCGTGACGATCGCGACCAGACCGGCCGCGGCGGCGGTCTCCGTGTAGTCGCCGAGGCGGCCGATGTGGTTGGCGCGCACGACGGTCGCGGCGGCCAGGCCCTGCCGGCGGGCTGACCGGAGGCACCATTCGAGCGCCAGCGAGGTCGCCGGGTGGCCGAACCCGTGGCGGCTGTCGATGATGGCGACGGCACCTCGCTTCCGGAGCACAGCCGGGCGGACTCCAGCGTTGAGGATTCCCTGCTCCGCCTCCCGGGCGTATTGGGCGATGCGGAGGACGCCATGCGAGTCGTGGCCGGCCAGATTGGCGCGTGCCAGGTGGCCGGCGACGGCGGTCGCGATATCGCCCGGGGCGCCCATCGCCCGGCAGCAGTCCGCGGCGAAGGTTTCCAGCGCCGAAGCGGGCAGAAGCGTGTCAGGCAGAGAACTAGACTAGGTGGTCTGGCCGAGGGCTTCGTAGGCGCGCTGGACATCGGGACGTCCTCCGTGCGCGCGCTCCTTTACGACACCGATGCTCACGTCGTGCCGGGCGTGGAAGTCCACCTCCCGTACCAGCCTAAAGTCGGGCGCGACGGGACGTATGAGGTCGACGCCGGCAAGCTTTTCGGCCTCGTCACGAGCCTCCTCGACGGCCTCTTGCACGAAGCCGGACCTCGCCGGCGACGTCGGCTGCTCGCGGTCGGCGTCTCGACCTTCTGGCACGGCCTGGTCGCCTGCAGCGATCGCGGCAGCCCGCTGACACCGCTCTATCTCTGGGCGGACACCCGGTCCTGGCGGCAGGCCGAACGGCTGCGGCTCGAGCTTGACGCGGAGCGGCTCCACCAGCGGACCGGCTGCCTCCTGCATCCGACCTACTGGCCGGCCAAGCTGGCCTGGCTCAAGGACGTCCGCCCCGAGCTTTGGAGCCGGCCGGTGCGCTGGCTGAGCTTCTGGGACCTCGTGCACTGGCGGCTCTTCGGCGAGCCGCGGACGAGCGTCTCGATGGCCTCGGGCACCGGGCTTCTGAAGCTCGATGACGGGTCCTGGGATGCGGCTCTGCTGAAACACCTCGAGGTGGACTCGAGGTCCCTTGCCGAGCTCGGCGTCGCGGGCGACCGCCTCGGCCACCAATGGGCGGTTCGCTGGCCCGACCTGAGGGGCGTCCCGATCCTCTGCGCCTTCGGGGACGGCGCCCTCGCCAACCTCGGCAGCGGGTGCGTCGACCGTCGCCAGCGCGCGCTCACCGTGGGCACGTCGGGTGCTCTGCGCGTCCTGGCGAGGGGGCTGCCTCAGCGCATCCCCGACGGGCTCTGGTGCTATCGCCTCGATGCCGCCCGCTCAGTCACCGGTGGGGCGCTCAGCAACGGTGGCAACCTCTACGCCTGGCTGGCGGCCAACCTCAACCTGGAGATCGGCACGCTGGAGGGCCGGCTGCGCCGGATGCCGCCGGGCGGCCACGGGCTGACCTTCCTGCCGCTCCTGGCCGGAGAGCGCAGTCCCGGGTTCGCCTCTCACGCCACCGGCGCCATCGCCGGGCTCACGCAGGCCACCACCGCGAACGACATCGTGCGGGCCGGCCTGGAAGCGGTCGCCATCGAGTTCCACCGCGTGGACCAGCGCCTCGATCAGGCTCTGCCGGGCGCCCGCCGCCTGATCGCCAACGGCGCCGGACTGCTTGCCTCGCCCGCCTGGATGCAGATCATGGCCGACGCCATCGGCAAGCCCGTCGCGGAGTCGAAGGCGAGGGAGGCGTCAAGCCGGGGAGCGGCCGTCATGGCGCTGGAGCACGCGGGCGTCCTGAACGGTGACAAGCTCCCGACCGAGGTCGGCCGTACCTATCGGGCGAAGGCGGCCGCGCGACCCGTCTATGAGTTACAGACGCGCAAGCAAGAGGCGCTCTACGACGCACTCATACGACGCCAGGTCCTAGATGGCATCCTGAAGCCGAAAGGCCCAGCGACTGGAGGAAAGCGATGACCGCCGCCCGCAACAACCCCATCAAAGAGCTCAACGCCCTCGGCCAGAGCCTCTGGTACGACAACATCCGCCGCCAGCTGATCACCTCGGGTGAGCTCGCCCGGCTGCGCGACGAAGGCGTCAGCGGCGTCACCTCCAACCCGACGATCTTCGAAAAGGCCGTCTCCGGGTCCACCGACTACGACGAAGCCCTCGTCCATCTGGTGCGCGCCAGGCGCAAGGCGGACGACATCCTCTGGGACCTGATGGTCGAGGACATCCAGCACGCCGCCGACGTCTTCCGGCCGGTCTACGAGCGCGAGAAAGGTCGAGACGGCTTCGTCAGCATCGAGGTTTCGCCGACGGTTGCGACGAGCACGAAGCGCACCGTCGCTATGGCCCGGGAGCTCCACAAGCGCACCGCCCGGCCCAATGTGATGGTCAAGATCCCGGCCACGCGGCCCGGCCTGCCGGCGATCCGGCAGATGCTTGGCGAGGGGGTCAACATCAACGTGACGCTGATCTTCTCGGTCGAGCGCTACGCCGAAGTGGTGGAGTCGTTCATGTCTGGGCTGGAGGACTTCAAGAAGAAAGGCGGCGACCTTAGCCAGGTTCACAGCGTCGCCAGCTTCTTCGTGAGCCGAGTCGACTCCAAGGTCGACAAGCAGCTGGAGGCGAAGGTAGAGGCGGCCGGCGAGCCCGCGGAAAGGCGCCGGCTGGACAGGCTCTTCGGGAAGGCCGGCATCGCCAACTCGAAGCTGGCCTACGAGCGGTTCAAGCAGCTCCACAGCGGGCCCCGCTGGGAGGCCCTGGCCAAAGCGGGTGCGCAGGTCCAGCGCTGCCTTTGGGCAAGCACCTCGGTGAAGGACCCGCGCTACCCGGACACCATGTACGTCGAAGAGCTGATCGGTCCGGACACCGTCGACACCGTGCCGCCCAACACGCTGGCCGCTTTCCGCGAGCACGGCGAGGTCAGACGTTCGCTCGACGAGCATGTTGACGTCGCCAAGCGCCAGCTAAAGGAGCTGGCCGAGGTGGGGATCGACCTCGACCAGGTGACCAAGGAGCTGGAGGTGGAGGGCGTCGAGCTCTTCGCCAAGTCCTATCTCAGCCTCGGCAAGACCTTGCGCGAGGCCGCCCGTGACATCAGGTCCGGCAAGGGCCCGCGGCAGTGGCAGAGCCTGGGCGCTCTCCAGCCCGCCGTCGAGAAGCAAGCCGCCAGGCTCCAGAAGGAGGATGCGCCCCGCCGGCTCTGGGCCAAAGACGGCTCGCTCTGGAGCAAGAACCCAGCGGAGCAGAAGGAGATCGCCGGCTGGCTGGGCTGGCTGAACGTGGTCGAGAAGATGGAGGCCAAGACCGCCGAGCTGCGAGACCTGGCCCGCGCCGGCAAGACCTTTTCCGATGTTGTCCTGCTCGGCATGGGCGGCTCCAGCCTCGGCCCCGACGTGCTGCGGAACACGTTCGGGCGCGTCGGCGGCCACCCGCGCCTCCATGTCCTCGACACCACCGACCCCGCGTCGATCCTGAAATTGACGCAGTCCATCGACCTCGGCGGCTCGCTTTTCGTGGTGGCCAGCAAGTCGGGCACCACGACGGAGACGCTTTCGCACTACGCCTACTTCTGGGATCTCGTCTCCGCGCGCTCCAAAAAGAAACCTGGCGCTCAGTTCGCCGCCATCACGGACCCGGGCACCCCCCTCGAGAAGCTGGCCCGTTCCAACGACTTCCGCTGGGTTTTCTTGAACCCGCCTGACATCGGCGGTCGCTATTCGGTGCTCAGCTATTTCGGCCTGGTGCCGGCCGCGCTCGGCGGCATCGACTTCGCGGAGCTCCTCGACCGGGCGACCGAGATGGCGCACGCCTGCTCGGCCGACATCGCGGTGGAGAAGAACCCGGGCATCTGGCTGGGCGCGCTCATGGGCCAGCTGGCGAGCGGTGGACGCAACAAGCTGACGCTGGTCCTCTCCCCTAAGGTGAAGACGTTCGGTTACTGGGTCGAGCAGCTGATCGCCGAGTCGACCGGCAAGCAGCGCCGCGGGATCGTGCCGGTGGAAGGAGAGCCGCTCGGCAAGCCGGCGGTTTACGGCGACGATCGGCTCTTCGTCTCGGTCCGGATGTTCAGCGAGCCGGACAACCGGGCGCTCGAGACGATCGGTAGAGCCGGCCAGCCGGTGGTCACGCTCAGCCTGCGCGACAAGCTCGACCTCGGCGGCGAGTTCCTGCGCTGGGAGATCGCCACGGCTATCGCGGGATCGATCCTGGAGATCAATCCCTTCGACCAGCCGAATGTCCAGGAATCCAAGGACAACACAAAGAAGGTATTGACCTCGTTCCGCTCGCGAGGAAGCCTGCCGAAGGCCGAATCCGTGCCTGCTGCCAAGGCGGGGCCGGAGCTGAAGCGCTTGCTAGGAGCCAAAAAGGCTGGCTCTTACTTCGCGATCATGGCCTACACCGAACGGACGCCCGCCGCCGAAAAGGCGATCCGGGAGCTCCGCGAGCTGGTTCGGGACAAGACCAAGCTCGCGACGACGGCGGGGTACGGCCCGCGCTTCCTGCACTCGACCGGGCAACTTCACAAGGGCGGCCCGCCCAGCGGGCTCTTCCTTCAGGTCGTCCAGGACGACGTCAAGGACGTCCCGATACCAGGCGAGCCGTACGGCTTCAGCGTCTTGAAACAGGCGCAGGCGCTCGGCGACCTGCAGTCGTTGACCTCGCGCAAGCTGCCCGTCCTGCGCGTCAACCTGGGCCACAACCCGGCCCGAGGCTGGGCGCAGCTGGCAGCCGCGGCCGAGAAGTCGATCGGATAGCAGGAGGGAAGGAAAAGGGCGTCATGGAAATGGGCATGATCGGTCTCGGCCGGATGGGCGGGAACATGGTCAGCCGGCTGCTCCGCAAGGGTCATCGGATGATCGCCTTCGACCAGTCGCCTGACGCGGTCAAAGCCAAGGTGGGGGAGGGGGCGGTCGGGGCCGTGAGCCTGGGTGAGCTGGTAAAGGCGTTCCAGGGACGGCCTCGAATCGTCTGGGTCATGGTCCCGGCCGGCGACCCCACGAGCGCAACCATCGGGCAGCTCGCCGGCCTGCTCGAGTCAGGGGATGTCGTTATCGACGGCGGCAACACCAACTGGCAGCGCGCGCTCGCTGACGCGGCCGTGCTCAAGCAGAAGGGCGTGCACTACCTGGATGCTGGCACCAGCGGCGGCATCTGGGGTCTGGAGAACGGCTATGGCCTGATGGTCGGCGGCGAGCCCGACATCTACAAGCATTGCGAGCCGCTCCTGCGCGACCTGGCGCCACCCGGCGGTGGACTCGTCCACACCGGCCCGGAGGGGTCGGGACACTTCGTGAAGATGGTCCATAACGGGATCGAGTACGGGCTCATGCAAGCCTACGGCGAGGGCTTCGAGATCATGAAGCGATCGAAGGCCTTTCCCGGCATGAACCTCGCGGCCATCGCCGCCGCCTGGTGCGAGGGAACGGTGATCCGTTCGTGGCTGATGGAGCTGATCGCCAAGGGCTTGACCGAGGACCCGGAGCTGAGCACCTTGAAGGCCTACGTCGAGGACACCGGCGAAGGCCGCTGGACGGTCCAGGCCGCGATCGACGAGGACGTCCCCGCTGCGGTCATCACGCACTCGCTGTTCGAGCGGTTCCGGAGCCGGGACACCAACTCCTTCTCCGACCGCCTGGTCGCCATGATGCGCAAGCAGTTCGGCGGCCACGCGATCCGTCCAGCTGGCCACGGCTGATGCTCTGGTGACCCCTGGCGGTTCCACGGGGACGGTTGAGGCGAACCCGCTCGCCGCCGGTCTCCAGGACTACCGGGTCGTCGACCCGAGCCTGCTGGTCATCTTCGGCGGCAGCGGCGACCTGACGCGCCGGAAGCTCCTGCCGGCGATCTACAACCTGGCGGCGCAGCACCTGCTCCCTCCCGGTTTCGGCGTGGTCGGCGCAGCCAAGGACGACCTCGACGACAAGAGCTACCGAGAGCTGGCTGGAAAGGCCATCCGCGAGTTCTCGCGCACGCAACCCGTCAACGAAAATGTCCTGGCCTCGCTGCTGGACGGGTTTCGGTGGCGGACGCTGACGTTCGACGACAGCGCCGGCTTCGCCGCCCTCGACCGCCAGCTCGACGAGCTCGACCAGGAGCGAGGGACCTCCGGCAACCGGGTCTACTACTGCGCGACGCCCCCGGCGACCTATCCCCTGATCGTCAGGAACCTCGGAACCGCTCAGATGACGCATTCAAGCGGGCGGGGCTGGCGCCGCATCCTGATCGAGAAGCCGTTCGGCAACGACCTGAAGAGCGCTCGCCAGCTCAACGAGATGCTGAGCAAGGTCTTCCGGGAGGACCAGGTCTTCCGGATCGACCACTACCTCGGCAAGGAGACGGTCCAGAACATCCTCGCGTTTCGGTTCGCGAACTCGATCTTCGAGCCGGTCTGGAACAACCAGTACGTGGCCGCGGTCCAGATCACCGTCGCCGAGGAGCTCGGCGTGGAGGGGCGCGGCGGCTACTACGACCGCGCCGGGGCGCTGCGGGACATCGTGCAGAATCACGAGCTCCAGCTCCTGACCTTGGTGGCGATGGAGCCGCCGGTCAGTTTCGACGCAGGCTCGGTCCGGGACGAGAAGGTGAAGGTCTTGAAGGCGGTCAGCCCGCTGGAGGGAAGCGAGGTCGACGAAGGCGTGGTGCGCGGCCAGTACGGACCCGGCTGGGTCCTGGGCGAGAAGGTGCCGGGCTACCGGCAGGAGCCGTCGGTCGACCCGAAGTCGACGACCGAGACGTTCGTGGCGCTGAGGCTGGCCATCGACAGCTGGCGCTGGGCGGGAGTGCCCTTCTACCTGCGCTGCGGCAAGCGGATGCCGAAGCGGTCCACGACGATCCGCATGCAGTTCAAGCGCCCGCCCCATCTGACCTTCGGGCGGCAGGCGATGCGCGACGCCGAGCCTAATGCGATCACGCTCCACATCCAGCCGGACGAGGGCATCACGCTGCGCTTTGCGGCAAAGGTCCCCGCGGCCGGCATCAAGATGCGGAGCGTGAACATGGACTTCATGTACCTGTCCTCGTTCCTGATCGAGGCGCCGGACGCCTACGAGCGGCTCATCGTCGACTGCATGATCGGGGACCCGACTCTGTTCACCCGCAGTGACGAGGTGGAGACCGCCTGGGCGCTGGTCGATCCCATCGAGGAGCGCTGGGCGCAGACGCAGCCCGACTTTCCGAACTACGAGGCCGGCACCTGGGGACCGCTCGCGGCCGACCAGCTGATCCAGCGCGACGGCTTCGAGTGGTACAACCCATGACCAACGCCGAAGCGGTCCGCGAGGAGTGGCGGGGGCCGGTCGAATCGATGTCCCAGGTGCTCGCTCAGATGCGGCGGGTCCGGTCGGCCGTCGCGCGCGAAGAGGGCCCGGCGCTGGACCACATCCGGCCGCGAAACAGCGTCCTGAACCTGGTGGTCGTGGCGCGCGAATGGAGCGGCGCCGAGGAAGCGGCGGCTACGATCGCCCGGCTGGCTGCCGGCCACCCCTGCCGTGCGATCTTCCTGGTCGACGAGCCGGAATCGAAGCGGACGCATATCGAGGCCCGTGTCGCGGTCCAGGCGCGACCGCTGGCGGCCGGCATGATGTGCGAGTACGAGCAGGTCTTCCTGCGCGTCGAAGGGCCGACCGCCAACCACATCCCAAGCCTCGTCGAACCGCTCCTGGAGGGCGATCTGCGAACTGTCCTCTGGTGGATCGGGTCGCCCCCGATCGGCACCAGGCGCTTCGCCGAGGCGGCCGACGTCGGCGAGTACCTGCTGGTCGACTCGGCGCGCTTCGAGCGGCCGTACGAGCAGGTCGTCCAGCTGGTCGCGCTGGCCCGGGGCCGGCGCCCGCGGCTCTGGCTCGGCGACTTCCAGTGGGCTCGCCTGCAGCCCTGGCGCGTCGGCCTGGCCCAGTTCTTCAATCCCGCCGAGCGGCGCGGCTTCCTCCAGGGGATCGGGGCGGTCGGCCTCGACTACGTCGGAGAAGGCCGCGGCAACCGCACCGGAGTGGCGCTCCTGGCCGGCTGGCTGGCCGGTGCGCTGAACTGGAAGCTCACGCGCGCCGTCGGCGGCCGGGGTGGTGTCGTCGTGGCCCACTTCGAGGCGAGAGGCGGCCAGAGAGTCGAGCTGCAGACCCGGCCGGTCAGCCTGGAGGGCCAAGCCCAGGGAGACATCGCGGCCGTCCGGATCGACGCGGTCTGGAATTCCCAGACTCTCAGCCTGGTGAAGCGGCGTGACGCGGAGCGCCCCGATTGCGTCCTGACCGAAGGCACCCTCGGCGGACGGGAGCTGCCGCGCCGCTTGGTGCAGCTTGGCAGCGCCGACGACGCGGTCCTGCTGGCTGAGCTGGTCGCGGCCGGCAAGGACGAGGTCTACACCGGAGCCCTGGAGCGGGCCGGCGAGTTGCTGGAGGCTCTCCGGTGAGAGTGCTGGCCGACGCCCAAGCCGTGGCGCAGGCGGCGGCCGGGGAGATCGCGAAGGCGCTCCGCGGTGGCGCCCGAACGCTGGTGCTGGCGGGCGGCACGACGCCCCGGCGGGCGTATGAGCTGCTGGCCGGCATGGACGTCAAGTGGGGACGCGTCACGGTGCTCTTCGGCGACGAGCGCTGCGTCGCTCCGGAGGATCCCGAGAGCAACTACCGGATGGCGCGCGAATCGCTGCTGGACCGGGTCGCCCCGGCGACCGTTCACCGGATGCCGGCCGAGCTCGGGCCGGAGGAGGGGGCCCGGCTCTACTCGAGCGTCGTGGCCGGGCTCGAACCACTGGACCTGGTCATCCTCGGGCTGGGCCCGGACGGCCACTGCGCGTCTCTCTTTCCCGGCCACCGCGCTTTGCAGGCCCCAGGCTGGGCGGTGGCCGTGCGGGGTGCGCCGAAGCCTCCGCCCGACCGGGTCAGCTTGACTCTCGCCGCGCTTCGCGGTGCCCGGCGCGTGATCTTCTTGGCGACCGGAGCGGAGAAGGCCGAGGCGCTTCGGCGGGCCCATCGCGGCGAAGTGCCGGCGGGGATGATTCCCGGAGCAGAGTGGTTCGTCGATCGGGAGGCGGCCGCGGCGTGACGCGCAAGGTGGAGATCGTCCCCTCCATCCTCTCGGCCGACTTCACCCGGTTGGGCGAACAGGTCGAGGAGGCGGCGGGCGCCGGTGCCGACCGCATCCAGATCGATGTCATGGATGGGCACTTCGTCCCCAACCTGACGATGGGCCCCGGGATCGTGGCGGCTGTCAGGCGCGTCACGCGGCTGCCGCTCGAGGTCCATCTCATGGTGGAGAAGCCCGAGATGTTCCTCGAAGCCTTCGTCGAGGCGGGAGCGGACTACGTGCTGATCCAGGTGGAGTCGACCTATTCGCTCTACCGGTCGGTGAGCCGGGTGGCCGAACTGGGCGCCAAGGCCGGGGTCGTGCTGAATCCCGCCACTGAGGTCTCGGCGTTGACCGAGATCGTCCCCTTCGTGGCGATGGTGAACGTGATGACTGTCGAGCCCGGGTTCGGCGGCCAGAAGTTCATCAAGACCTCGCCTGAGAAGGTGCGCCGCGTCCGTGAGCTGGCGCCAGAGCTGGACATCGAGGTGGACGGCGGCATCGACGCTAAAACCGCCCCGCTCGTGGTCGAGGCGGGCGCCAACCTCCTCGTCGCCGGGAGCGCCGTGTTCGGCTACAAGCAGGGCGTGGCGGCGGGAATCGAAGCGATCCGGCGCGCGGTTGGCTGACGACTTCAAGGCCGCTGCTGCGCGCCGTGCCCTGGAGCTGGTCCGGCCGGGGATGCTGCTCGGGATCGGCAGCGGGTCGACGGCCCGCCACTTCATAGCCGGCTTGCGCGGGCGCGACGTGCGTTGCCTGGCCAGCTCCCGCGCGTCGGCCGACCAAGCGCGCGCCCTCGGTCTTGAGGTGCTGGAGGAGCTCCCGGCGGAGCTCGACCTGGCGGTGGACGGGGCCGATGAGATCGATCCCTCGCTGAACCTGATCAAAGGGCGTGGCGGCGCGCTCTTCCGGGAGAAGCTGGTCGCCCTGGCCGCCCGCCGTTTCGTCATCGTGGCCGACGATTCCAAGCTGGTAGACCAGCTCGGCGTCGGCGTCCTGCCGGTGGAGGTGCTGCCCTTCCTCTGGCCTGACACGGCTCGCCGGCTGGAGAGGTTCGGCGCCTGGCAGCTGCGGGGTGGCCCGGAGACTCCTTACGTGACGGACAACGGAAACTTCATCCTCGACCTGTCGATCTCAGGCGGAGTCGCCGACCCGGCTGGCCTGGGGAGCGCGCTCAAGAGCGTCACTGGAGTCTGCGAGCACGGTCTTTTCACTGGCCTGGCGGCCGCCGCGATCGTGGCCGGCCCGGCGGGGGTCCGGGTCCTGGGGTCCCTCGACGAGCCGGGCTAGAAGCCGACGACGAAACGCGTGACCGAGGGCGGCGCCGGCGCGCCGAGGCAGGCGGGGCGGCTCAGCCCGATCCCGATCGTGAGCACGCCCTCGAAGTCCTGGAGGATCCGGGCCTCCTTGATGACGGAG
>Ga0209805_1000016_pt1 | contig 90541 bp, 86 predicted proteins | sample GraSoiAngelo_148_FD_185905 | JGI IMG/M metagenome (GOLD analysis project Ga0209805, IMG submission 185905) | Grasslands soil microbial communities from the Angelo Coastal Reserve, California, USA - 14_1009_09_20cm (SPAdes) (version 2) | ecosystem: Environmental > Terrestrial > Soil > Grasslands ...
ACCGCTCGAGTGGTTGTGCGGCCCGGGCGTGATCGTGGACCTGCGGGACGAGATGGACGAGCTGGCGGTATACACCCCTCAGATGATCGAGAAGCGGGTTCAGGTGAAGCCGGGTGATTTGCTGTTACTCCACACGGGATGGCACCGCTACGCGGACTTCGGCGCCACGCCGGACGAGGAGCGCTACTACCACTACCATCCCGGCGCGCACCCCGATCTGGTGCCGTGGCTGTTGGAGAAGAAGATCCACGTGTGGGGTGTCGACTGCGTGTCCACCGACCACCCGATGAACCTGCCGATAGGACGCTTTCTCGGGAAAGGCGCCCACGGCCAGTGCGATAAGGTGCGCGCGAAGGCGGAGCAGAAATTCGGCGGCAAAGCGGCCGTGGAGAAGATGTTCCCCGACTCCGCCTACCAGCTCACTCACAACGCGCTGTTTCCGAAGGACTGCATCCACATCGAGAATCTGGGAGGGGAGATCGAAGCGCCCGAGCTCCAGAACAAGCGCCTCATCGTCGGGTGCTTCCCGTGGAAGTTCAAAGGAGGCGAGGCCGCGTTCTGCCGCACCGTCGCGTTCACGGGTGAATGGAAGATCTAGCGGATCGCTCCGCCACCGAGCTCGCGCGGCTCGTCCGGTCGCGCGAAGTCTCGCCCGTCGAGGTCATCGAGGCGTGCCTGGCGCGCGTCGAGCGCTACAACCCCGCCGTCAACGCCGTCGTCACGCTCAATCCCCGGGCGCTCGACGACGCCGGCGACCTGGAGCTGCGGTTGGTGCGCGGCGAGGAGGTGGGTCTGCTCGCGGGCCTGCCCGTCGGCATCAAGGACGTGACCCCGGTCGCCGGGCTCCGTACGACGTACGGCTCCGCGCTCTATCGAGACCACATACCCGCTGAGGATGCCCTGGTTGTCCGCCGGCTGCGGGACGCGGGCGCCGTGATCCTCGGGAAGACGAACTGTCCCGAGTTCGCCGCCGGTGGGAACACCTTCAACGAGGTGTTCGGCCGCACGCGCAACCCGTGGGATCCGACGCGCAGCGCCGGCGGCTCGACAGGCGGCGGCGCGGCTGGGCTCGTCACCGGCATGATCGCGCTCGCCGAAGGGACAGACCTGGGCGGGTCGCTCCGGATTCCCGCGTCGTTCTGCGGCGTGGTCGGGCTCCGACCGTCGGTCGGGCTCGTTCCGACCTATCCGGCGGACTGGGCGTGGGACACCCTTCAAGTCGAAGGCCCCGTGGCGCGCACCGCCGAGGACGTGGCGCTGATGCTGCAGGCCGTGGCGGGCCCGAGCCCGCTCTCCCCCCTCGCTCAGCCCACTGCCGGCCGCAACTTCGTGGCCGCGGCGGCCCGAGGCCTGCCGCCAGGCCTGCGGGTGGCCTACTGCCCCGATGTCGCCGGGATCGGGATCGACCCGGCCATCGAGCCGGTGTGCCGTCGCGCCGCCGTCGGGCTCGGCGAGCTCGGCGTCGAAGTCGACGAAATCGAGCTCGATCTGTCGTTCGGGCGGAGGGCGTTCCTCGCGCTGCGCGGGTTGTGGTTCGTCGCGCAGATGTTTCCACGGATGGACCAGCTGGACCGGTTCGGAGCCAACGTGGCAGGTAACATTCGGGCCGGGCTCGACACGACCACGCGCGACCTCGGCGCCGCGGAAGCGGCGCGCGGCAGGATCTGGCACCTGTTCCGCGAGTTCTTCGGGAAGTTCGACCACCTGCTCACCCCGTGCATGGCGGTCCCGCCATTCCCTGTGGACCAGAACTATCCCGAAACGGTGGCCGGCAAAAAAATGGAGACGTACGTGGACTGGATCGCCCCCACCTTCGTGCTGAGTCTCAGCGGTCTTCCGGTGGCCTCGGTGCCGTGCGGACTCGATCCCGACGGGCTGCCGGTGGGTCTGCAGATCGTGGGCAAGCCGTTCGGCGAGGAGGCGGTGCTGGCCCTGGCGTCCAAGGTCCAGCGGCTGCATCCGATCGGTCGCCCACCGCTGCTGCGCGAAGCGATGAGACCCGGCAGCGGGTGACACGCGTCACGCACCAATGCGCCCACAACGTCGATGTTTTCGACAACAAGGAGGCTTCCCGTGATCGGCAGTCAATGGGCACGGTTACGCAGCGATGCCAGCGTCCCACTGCGGCGCGGGGCATGGTATCGCGTCCTCCGGGTGACGGCCTCCGACGCGGTCCTGGACGTGAACAAGCGCGTGGTCAACGTGCCGCGCGCTGCGCTCCAGATGACGGGCCGAGCGCCCGGCGTATGGGCGATCGTTCCCCGACCCGGCAACGCGCGGCAGTTGCCGCAGAGCTGGGGTGCCCGTTACGGCGTGTGCCCGAAATGCCACGGGCGGGCGCCCCTCCCGAAAGGGCCCCTCAACATGCGCTGCGGAAAGTGCGGCGGCGTGTTCGACGTGGGCTGGGGCGAGGCACACGACGCCTGACGCCGAGAGCCGCCGCGGCTCCTAGAGTGCCGACTTGCCAACCTTCTGTTGCGCCTGCTTTCGCACCAGGGCGAAGCCGATCGCGTTGAAGTTGTAGTCCGCTACTTCCTGGAACAACTTCTTGGCCTGCGTGGCATCGCCCGCGCCCTCCGTCGCCACCGCGAGCTGATACTTGACGTAAGGATCGAACGGGTTGCCCTGCCGCAGATGTCCGGCTGCCTCCTGATACTTGCCCTGATAAAGCGCGATGAATCCCTTCAGCTGGTGCATCGGCTCGAGCTTCCGCGGGTTCGCGTCGGGCTCGAGCAGCTGGCTGATGCGGTCCGCCCGCGTCTGAGCGGCCTGGTAGTCGCCCCGGCGCGCGGCCCACCACCCCTCGAGGTAGGCGATCTGCGCCTGCTGCCCGCGCGTGAATGCAGGGTTGCCTGCCTCATCGGCCTGTTGCATCAGGAGCGGCTCGAGCTGCTTCAAGGCCTGCTCCACGGCCGCGCGGTTCTTGGTGTGGGTCGCGATGACCACGACGTTCGTGAGCGCCGCGACCTTGTTCGCCTTGGGATCGGGTACTCCCATACCGTCCACGGACGCGACCAGCCGATTGAGCTCGGCGATGGCGGCGGCGGGATCGCCGGCGTACACGCTGACGTAAGCGCGGAACGGGGCGTAAGCCGCCTTCTCGTTCGCGCGGCCGAGGGCCATGGCGGAGTCGTAGTCGGCGCGCGCCGCCGCATAGTCGCCCAGGAACGTGTTGGCGTGCCCCGCCTTCACGAGCAGGACGGCATTGCGGGGCTCGAGCGCGTGGCCCCGCAGGTATTCCTCGCGCGCCTTTTCAAGATTCTTCTGCGCGCGGTAGGCATCGCCGACGAACATGTGCGCGTTGGACTCGTCGGGAGCCAGGGCCTCGGCCTCCTGCATGTGCCTGAGCGCCTTGGTGAAATCGCGCGGCTCACCGAAGATGTAGTTGTTGCCCATGATAACATGCGCCACATACAGTTTCGGGGAGAGCTCGAGGGCTTTCGCCATCGATTCCCTCGCGTCTACGTTCTCGTTCAAGGCTCCCTGGGCGCCCGCGAGGGCGAGCCAGGCGCGCGGGCTCTGGGGATACTTCGCGACCAGTTGCTGGCCGAGGGCGAGCTGGCCGGCCAGGTCGTTGTCGAAGCCCTTCCGCGTCATCTGGATCTGGAGCCGCTCGGCTTCCGACGCACCGCCCGCGTTCTGCTCGGCGAGCGCCAGGTTGGTCTTGAACTCGTCGAGCGAGTTCGCCGTGTTGGCGACGTTCAGGTAGGCGAACCCGAAGTCCGGGTCGGCGGCCACCGCGGCCTTGAAGTGCACGTTTGCGTCGATGAGGCGGCCGAGATCGAACTCCCGCAGGCCTTCGAGAAAGTGCGCCCGCGCCTCCGCCGAGGAGGTCGTGATGGGATGGTTGATCACCGCGCTCGTGATGGGATCGAGCGCGGAGCGCGGGCCCTGCGCCGCGGCGCCGGCAGACCAGCTGACGGACGCGAGCACGAGCGCCAGGGCCGCACGCGTGGACGCGTGGCTGACAGACATCATCGTCGTCTCCGATGTGGGAAGTCTCGGTGAACGCTGGCGGCAGGCGACCGGGGGTCGGGAACGTTCCCTTGCGAGGCCGAACATGCCGGCCCGCCGGGGACGTCACAAGAGGATGCGCGGAACCTGGACAGGTCCTTGACACTCAACCGGTGAAGAGCTTCGCGACCTCGGGCTTCGTCACCTTTCCCAGGGCGTTCCGCGGCAGGGTGGGCACCCAGCGGAGGGCGCGCGGAATCTTGTACGGCGCGAGCCGCTCCTTGGCCCACGCCTGCAGCTCGGCGAGCGTCAGCTCTGCCTCGCCGCGCCGCTCGACCGCGGCGCAGATCCGCTCTCCCCACTCGGGATCGTCCACGCCGACCACGGCGCACTCCGCGATCGCCGGATGCGTCCGGAGCACCTCCTCCACCTCGAGCGCCGACACCTTGTAACCGCCGGTCTTGATGATGTCTACGCTCGAGCGGCCGAGCATCCGGTATGCGCCGTGTTCCGAGACGGCGACGTCGCCGGTGCGGAACCAACCGTCCCGGAACGCTGCTCCAGTCGCATCGGGCCGCCGCCAATACTCGAGGAACACCGTCTCCCCACGCACCTCGATCTCGCCAGGCGTGCCCGCCGGCACCGGCCGCCCCGCTTCGTCCACGAGACGCACCTCCACGCCGGGCAGCGGTGTGCCGACGAATCCCGGTCGTCGCTCGCCGTGCAGCGGGTTGGCGAGCGCCATACCGATCTCGGTCATGCCGTAGCGCTCGAGCAGGACGTGACCGGTGATCTCGCGCCACCGCTCGAGGCGCTGCACCGGCAGCGCCGCGGAGCCCGAGACCATGAGCCGCATCCGGGGCGGGGCGCAGCCCGCCGACCAGGCGCGGCGGCGCTCGGGCGCGGCGGCCTCCCAGGCGGTGATCAGCTTGCCGTAGATGGTGGGCACCGCCATGAAGAGGGTGAGGTCGCCGTCGCCGATCCGGGCCCAGACCCGCTCCGCGTCGAACTTCGGAAGCATCTCGCAGCGGGCGCCGGCCCACAGCGCGCAGGTGAGGACGTTGATGATCCCGTGCACGTGGTGCAGCGGCAGGACCAGCAGGATCCAGTCGTCCGCCCGCCACTCCCAAGCGGTGACGAGGCTCGCCACCTGCGCGGCGATGTTCGCATGCGTCGTCACCACGCCCTTGGGCCTGCCCGTCGTGCCGCTGGTATAGACGATCATCGCCCGCCGCCCCGCCGCTACGCGAGGGAGCAGGGAGCGGGGAGCGGTACCCACCGCCTCGTCGGTCGTAACCGTTCGCGTAGCCGGGGGCAAGTGCACTCCCTGCATGACGGCGGCGAAATCCTCGTACACCACGACGGTTTCGGCGTCGGCGTCGCGGATCACGTACTCGAGCTCTGCGGGAGGGTGCGAGACGGCGAGCGGGATCGCAATCCCGCCGGCCCGCCAGATCCCCCACTGGATCGCGACGTAGTGAAAGCCCGGAGGGGCGAGAAAGGCGACCCGCGCCTCCGCGAGGTCGTCGCGCCCGGCGAGCAGGCACGCGGCGACGCGGGCCGAGGCGTCCAGCAGATCGCGATATGTGAAGGTGCCTGCTCCGGCGATGATGGCCGGCCGGTCACCGTGCCCCCGCGCCCGTGCGACGAGGGGCAAATCGCTCAGGGGCGGGCCTCGATCACTTCGCGGACCTTGCGTGCCAGCGCGCCGAGCGAAAACGGCTTCTGCAGGAAGGCGACGCCCTCTTCCAGCACGCCGTGATGCAGGATCGCGTCGTCGGTGTAGCCGGACAGATACAGCGTCTTGATCGTGGGCCGCCCCTGCGTCAGGCGCTGGGACAGCACCCGGCCGTTCATGTCCGGCATGATCACGTCGCTGACGAGCAGGTCGATCTGCCCGGCATGGCGGCTGGCGAGGGCGAGGGCCTCGCTCCCATCCCGCGCGACCATCACCTGGTAGCCGCGCGCTTGGAGCGCCTTTTCGATGATCTGGCGCACCGCGTCTTCGTCCTCGGCGACGAGCACCGTCTCGGTGCCGTCCAGCATCACCGCCGTTTCGACCGCGGCCGCTTGCGGCTCGACGGCGTCGATCCGCTGCAGGTAGATCTTGAAGCTCGTGCCTTGCCCCACCTCGCTGTACAACCAGATGTACCCGCCGCTCTGCTTCACTGCGCCGTACACCGTCGCCAGCCCGAGCCCCGTCCCCTTGCCGACGGCCTTGGTCGTGAAGAACGGCTCGAAGATGCGGGCCTTCGTCTGCGCGTCCATCCCGGTCCCGGTGTCGGTGACGGCCAGCATGACATAGCGTCCGGCGGGAATCGTGACTCGATCGGTGGGGTAGTCGGCGTCGAGATCGACGTTCTTCGTCTCGAGCGTGAGGCGTCCACCATTCGGCATCGCGTCACGCGCGTTCACCGCGAGATTGACGATGACCTGCTCGAGCTGGCCCGGGTCCGCCCTCACGCCGCCACAATCGGGCGCGACCGCGACGCGGATCGCCACATCCTCGCCCAGGAGGCGGCGCAGCAGCTTTTCGAGCTCGAGGATGAGGTCGTTCAGTCGCAGCACCTGGGGAGACACCACCTGCTGGCGACTGAACGTGAGCAACTGCCGGGTCAGCACAGCCGCCCGCTCCGACGCACTCCGGATGTCGAGGAGCCCTTCGCGATCCGGATCGCCGGGCGGCAGGTCCTCGAGCATCAGGTCGGTCGTGCCGAGGATCGCGGTCAAAAGGTTGTTGAAGTCATGGGCGACGCCGGCCGCGAGGCGACCCACCGCCTCCATTTTTTGCGCCTGGCGGAACTGCTCCTCGAGCCGCTTGCGCTCCGTCACGTCATTGATCACGACCTGCTCGGCCCGCCGGCCGGCGAACGTGATTCCGTGACCGCTCGTCTCCACCTCGATGAGCGTCCCGTCCTTCTTGCGATGCCGCCAGGTGCCGGCGTTGTGGTAGTCGCCGGGCATGGTCTCGAGGTGTCGATGTAGGGCCGGGATGTCCTCCGCCGGCCGCAGGTCCTCGATCCGCAGCGCGAGGAATTCCTCACGCGAGTACCCGTAATGCTTGATCGCAGCGCCGTTCACCGCGAGGACGCGGTGCGTCTCCAGATCGAACACCCACATGGGGTAGGGCGTGCTCTCGAACAGTGCGCGATACTGGGCCTCTGACTCCCGCAGCGCGGCGACGGCTTGCTCCCGCTCCTCGCGCAGCCGCCGCTCCCGAATGGCCCGCTGGATCGCCTCGGGCAGTCGCGTCAGGTGGTCCTTCAGGATGTAGTCCGCGGCGCCCGCCTTCATGAACTCGACCGCTTTTTCCTCGTTGAGCGACCCCGTGACCAGAATGACGGGGAGGGTGGGGAATCGCTCGTTGACCAGCTCGAGCGCCGCGGATCCGTCGAACCCAGGGAGGCCGTGGTCGGACAGGATGATGTCCGGGACGAACTCCCGCAGCGCCTGTTCGAAGCGGGCGCGCGTGTCGACCCGCTGGCTGACGAACTCCAATCCCGACTTGGTCAGGTGGCGTTCGACGAGCGCGGCGTCCGCCGGCACGTCTTCCAGCAGCAGGATCCGTAAGGGCATAGGTGCGACCATCATGCAGTATGCGGCCTCACAGGATTCACCACGGTGGCCTTAGTCACAATAGACAGGTGACACCGCCACCGCGGCGAACCACGTAACCTATTGCAGCATCGTACCTTTCCTGGGCCGCCTGTGCACCGTCAGTGGGGGGGAAACAGCGTGTCAAACAGGGCGGTGATGCGGTAGCGTAACGCCTCGGCGGCCTGGGTCGGCGCGCGGCGCGGCGCCCCGACCGGCTCGACGCCCCGCAGCACGGTGCCGCGCGCCGCGTCGATGATCTGCACGTGGAAGCGGACCGAGTCCCCGTCACGGTAATACGTTCCCAGGACCACGGTGCCGGCCCCGGTCTGGGCGGCCAGGGCTCGAATGGCTGCGGCGTCGCGATGGCTCGTGGCCGCACCGGGCACGACCTCGACCCCGGGTTGGCGTGTCAGTGCCTGGGTGACCCAATCGGTGGCGATGTGGCCGAGTGGAGCGAGGGCTGAGTCCCCCGAGAGGTCTTCGAACCCCGTGACGACCACGCGCCTCGGGTCGAGCGGTGGAGCGCGGTTCCCGAGGAGCAGCACGCCAGCGGTGCCGAGGGCGGCGACCGTTGCGCCACCCAGCACGACCTTCCGGCTCACCCGCGGCAGCCGCATGCCCAGCACTGGTCCAAGGCTTACCACGTCCCGGAGACTGGCCACGAACTCGTCCACGGATGCGAAGCGCTCGTCGGGCTCCGCCGCGAGCGCGCGACCGATGGTCTGCTTGATCAGTCGCTCGCTCCGGTGGCTCACACGCTGGCCTTGCAGTACCGTGTCGAGCACCGCGCCGCCGCGCGGCGTCCCGCCCGCAAGCCCTACCAACGGCGGCTCGCCTACCAGCATCTCATACAGCACCCCTCCCAGGCTGTACACGTCGGTGCGTGCATCGATGGCGCGGCTGCCCATCAGTTGCTCGGGGCTCATGTAGGCCAGCGAGCCTACAGGGTGGCCCCCGGTGAGCGTGTGACCGCCCGCGGCGCTGATCGCGCGCGCAATACCGAAGTCCGCCACCCAGGCGTGAGCGCCGGACAAGAGGATGTTTTCAGGCTTGATGTCGCGATGGATGATGCCGTGTGCGTGCGCGTAGGACAGTGCGTCGCCGACTTCGAGCGCGATGCGCACCGCCTCCTCGAGCGGCAGGCTCTGCTGCCGCTCTAGGCGGGCCCGCAACGACTCGCCTTCGATGTACGGCATCACGTAATAGCACAGCCCGTCGGGCCCATCCGGCACGAAGAGACATTCGTCGGCGGCGAGAATCGGCACGATGTGCGGGTGACTGAGCCGCGACGTGAGCTCGACCTCCCGGATGAAGCGCTCGCGGAACTCGGAGCTCGAGACGTCGGGGTTCATCACTTTCACCGCCACTTTGCGTGGCGGATGGCGTTCGACCGCCAGGAAGACGCGCGCCATGCCGCCCGCCCCGATCTCGCGTTCGACGGTGTAGTGGGGGGCAAGGCCCTCGCGCAGCGCTCCTAGGACGTCGATCATGGGGGGGCAAAGTACCGCGGCGACCGGTACAGCGCGACCGCGCTGCCTACGCGCCGTCGCGCCATTTCTGGAGTGGGAACCCCGCCTGATGCCACGCGCGAATGCCGCCCAGCAGGACGGCTACCCGGCTCGTGTCGTGTCCCGCCGCGATCAGCAGTCGCGCCGCCCGGGCGCTTGTGCGCTCGTCCACTCACGCACAGTACAGAATGAGCGTGCGATCGGGCGGCAGCGCGCCTGCCGGCGGACGCCCTTGGGCGGCCTCGATCGTGGCGAGTGGCAGTGAGAGGGCGCCGGCGGCGTGTGCGTTGTCGAAGAGCCGCGCATCGCGTGTATCGACCAATACGCCCCGACCGGCCGCTACCAGCTCGTGCGCCTGGGTGGCGGTGAGGCCCGTCACGGGCATCTCGTCCGGCGTGGTCATGCTGCGCTCCTCCTCGGCTCTCGACAACGGTTCATATCTGAACTAATGCTCCGGGTAGTCGCGCGGTTCCCGGGAGGCGGCGGGAACTTTGAAGAAGCATAGTTCATTACTTTCACCGTGGGTGTTCGCACTGTGCAGCTGTATCGCGCTGTGGGGGCCGGGTGGCCGACCGTCCAGGAGTGAGCCATAATGAGGCCGTGCGCAAGCGTGTCCGAAAAGGCGCGCGCCGCCCGACGGCCGACTCCCTCGTCTTCTCGTTCCTGAGCGCGGCGGACGTGGTCGAGGCGCGCCTCGAGGCGGCCCTGAGCCCGACAGGATTATCCCTGGCGAAGCTCGCGGTGCTCCACTTTTTGGAGGATGCCAAAGAAGCCTTGCCCCTGTCCGATCTGGCTGCGCGCCAGCACTGCGTGCGCTCCAACATCACCCAGCTGATGGATCGCCTCGAGAAGGACGGCCTGGTCCGCCGGCGCGCCGATCCGGACGACCGGCGCAGCGTCCTGGCCGAGCTGACGCCCGCGGGCGAGCAGGCGCATGCCAAGGGTGTCCGCGCGCTCGCGGACGCGCAACGCGCGATCGTCAAGGCGCTCAAGGCCGGCGAGGCGACGAGCCTCCAGAACGCGCTCACCGCGCTGACATCGTGATCGTTCTCCCACCTCCTGAAAGGGGATTCCCGTGCTCTACCTCGTCCCAATAGGTCGATTCCTGTATTCCGCGATCTTCTTGATGACGGTGTTGGGGCATTTCTCGGCGGGGTATATCGGATACGCCGCCCAGGCGGGAGTGCCGGCTCCGGGGATCTTGGTCCCGCTGTCGGGTGTGATCGCCACGCTCGGAGGCTTGAGCATCACGCTCGGCTACAAGGCCAAAATCGGCGCCTGGCTGATCGTGCTGTTCCTGGTGCCGGTGACGCTCAAGATGCACAACTTCTGGGCGGTGACTGACCCGATGATGCGAGGGATTCAGATGGCGTTGTTCATGAAGAACGTGTCCATGCTGGGCGCCGCGCTCTTGATCACGCACTTCGGCTCGGGCCCCCTGAGTCTCGACGCGCGGCGGGCGTCCTCCCCGCTCGCCTGAGCCTCAGCGCCGCGGGCGGCGGCGCTCCATGTGCCGGGCCATGATCCGCATGAGCTCGGCATTGGTCCACGGCTGCCAGCCGTGGGGTTTCATGAGACGTCCGTAGGCGAACTCGGCGTCGGCCGGGGGCCGCGCGCGTGTGAGGAACTCCTCGAGCCGGTACACGGCGAGGTTCAGGTAGAACGTGTCCATGTCGCCGGTGAAGACGTGGATCTGGCCCCTGAGTTTGGGCCGGAGCGTTGCCCAGTTCCGCTCCAGATAATCGCGCAGGTCGTAGTCGTGCGCCCGGAAGTACTCCGCCACGCTGCGGTCGATCGTGCCGGTGCTCAAGTCCCACAGCTCGGCCGGGTACCCGTCCGACGCCACCGGACCGTAGGTCGCTTCCCAGATCGCGAACTGCTCGCCCGAGCGGGCGCGGCTGCCGAGCACCGCCTCGAACTGGCTCTCCTGCCGGATGCTGATGCGCGGCTGGCCGGTCACCTCCTGTTCAGCCGGCACGTCCGCCGTCATCCATTCCGCCACCTGATGTACGAAAGCGTTCGTGTCGCTGTAGATGTCGGGGATCTCGTAGTTCCGGAAGTCCACCGGGTCGGGATACAAGACCCATGTCCCCCCGAAGAAGTCCGGATGGTACACCTGCAGCGCGAGGGCTTCCCAGCCGCCGGTCGAGCCACCCGTCAGCCCGCGCGCCCACGGCTCGCGGATCATCCGGAAGTGCTCCTCGAGATAAGGAATGAGCTCCTGTAGCAACGCATCTCCGTACGGACCGTTGTTCGCCGAATTCACGGCATAGGAGTCGTCGAAGTACGGCGTCGGATGCTGGAACGTCACCGCGATCAGGCGGGGAAAATTGGGAGCGCTCCACGCCCGATAGAACTCGAACCCTGGCTCCCGCGCCGAGCGCGCGAGCCGCGCGGCCCGCTGCTCAGGCGTCTCGGGGCTCGAGTCGGTCGAGAACCCGAACGGTGGATTGAGGGTGAAGTGCCCCTGCTGATACACGGTGGGATAGCGACGGCCGGTGTCGGCGTCGTAGCCGCGCGGTAGCAGCACCGTCGCGCCGAGGTAGATCGGCCGTCCCCACCAGGCGGTGAGCAGCTTGCTCTGAATCTTGATGTGCTTCACCCACTTGGTGTCCGGCGGCAGCTCGATCGGCGGGAGCACGCGCGCGAGCTCGAGCCGGATCGTATCCGGTCGGGTCGGATCGAGATGCACTTTGCGCACCGCGCTCACCAGGTTTCCCGGCGCCTTGTTGAACTGCTGGCCCTCCCACTGGTCGTCATGCAGCCACAGGGTGTGCCCGTCGGTGCGGTGGAACTCCGAATACACGTTGAGCAATCCCTGCACGTAGTAATCGCCCGCGGGGATCTCCTTGAGGCTCGACACCGGATAGCCGAGGGTCGTGCCGTCGATCACGCCGGGCGCGCCGGGTGCGAGCTGCGTGACGTCGACGCCGAAGAACGGCGTACAGTCGCTCTCGTGACGCACCTGCAGGCGCGGTTCGACGTCGTCGTGCCGCGTCACGAACAGGTACATGCGTCCGGTGACGGGTGTGCCGCGGAGCGACGCTGGCACGGTGATCTCGACGCGCACACTCTGCGATACGGCGTGTCTCGGGAGTGCGAAGGCGAGCGTGATGACGGACGCGAGGGTAGCGAAACGCAACGGAGGATCCTGAAGAGGGCGGGCTAGTGTGACCTCAAACTGGAGGGTCCGCAAGAGCGGGAGGCGCCAGGATACCTGGCTCGGTGGCGCGCACCTGCACATACGCCCGGTACCCGCAGCCGCAGGATTCCGTCGTGCGACCGAGCCGATCGGTCCCGAACGCGAGCCGCTGCGCACATTGGGGGCAGCGGGGCGGGCCGCCGTCTTTGACGAGGCCCGTCCGCGCCAGCGCCCGGTTCACTTGTACCGGTAGGTGATACGCCCGCGAGTGAGGTCGTAGGGGGACACCGCGAGGGTGACTCGATCGCCCGCGAGCACGCGGATCCGGAAGCGCCGCATCTTGCCCGCGATCGTGGCAAGCACATAGTGACCGTTCTCGAGCAGGACGCGGAACGTCGTGTTCGGGAGCACCTGCTCGACCGTGCCATTGATCTCGATCGCTTCTTCCTTCGCCATCGGTCCGCCCGCGTGAGGGGGGAAACGCAAAGGCGGGACCGGCGCATTGGCCAAGTCCCGCCTTGACGTGCAACGCTCGATGAAGGCTAGCGGTCGGGCCGGGCGAAGTCAAACTTGAGCACTGACTCTTCATGAGAGGGCCCGATGACGCAGAGCGATCAGGACCGGCGGGTCGACTACATCGAGTTCGGCGCGACCGATCTGAGCCGGACCAAGGAATTCTATGAGAAGGCCTTCGGCTGGCGGTTCCAGGACTACGGACCGGACTACGCGAGCTTCCAGGACGGCCGCTTGAGCGGCGGCTTCACAACGGACGCGCCCGTTCGGCCGGCCAATCCGCTGGTGGTGATCTACGCGGTTCAGCTCGAAGCGATCGAAGCGAAAATCAAACAGGCGGGCGGGAAGATCGTCCGAAAGACGTACTCCTTCCCTGGTGGCCGCCGGTTCCACTTCACCGATCCCAGCGGGAACGAGCTCGCCGTATGGACGGATCGGTAGCGTGGGTCATGACCAAGCGCGGGCTTCGCCCTCTGAAAGATGAGGAACGACAAGCCGAAAGACGACGCGACCGCCGGTTAGCACTCACCCGCTCGCGCCGGCGTACCGCTTGAGCGCCGCGCGCCACAGCGCTCGTGCCAGCGCGAACGCCAACGCGGCGACGAGGGCGGCGGCGAGTGCGATCTCCGGCCGCAACCGGCCGGTGAGCGCCGACGCCGGAATCGTGGTGGTCCAGGCGATCGGTATGAGATATACGAACACGAACCGCAGCGCTCCGGGGTACGCCGAGACGGGATAGCGCGCGCCCTCGTACACGGCGTCGAACAGGACGGCGATGTTCTCGACCGACACGAACCAGAACGCCAGGCTCATCAGAACTACCCAGATGGCATAGACGACGACGGCTGCGGCCGCGAGCGTCGAGGCAAACGCCGCAAGTTGGGCGAGCGATGGCGTGTGACCCATCCGAAACAGGGCATATCCTGCGAGCGCGAGGCCGAGCACGACGTCCGTCAGGCGCCAGATGTCGAGCCGTCGGAACGAGACGAAGCCTTGGGCGTCCACCGGCTTCACCAGCACCAGGTCCAGCTCGCCGCTGCGCACCTCGTCGGCCAGCTGGCCGATCCCCGGCCGCAGCACCGCTTCGATCACCCCGGTGAGCGCGTTGAACACGCCGAGCAGCACGACGATTTCCCAATAGTCCCACCCGCCCAGCGCCGTCGTGTGGTGAAAGAAGAGCGCGAGCGTGAGCAGCGCGGTCGCCATGTCGAACACGGTGCCGAGCAGGCTCGCGATGAAATTGGCGCGGTATTGCAGCTCCTCGGCGAGGTTCAGGCGCCAGAAGGCGGCCAGAACGCGGAAGGCGGAACGCGCAACGCGGAACCTCATTGGCTCACCCCCCCACCGCTCCGTACTTACGAATGCCCCGACTCCACGCGACGCGGTACGCCAGGATCCAAACGGCGAGCCAGACGATCTGCCCGCCGAGCCCCTGCAGGATGGCGTCCGTGCCCTGCACCGCGCCGGTGAGGAGATCGACGGGAAAGGCGAGCATGGAGCGGAACCACAGCACTCCAGCGACGCCCGCGACGGCGGGAGGCAGCAAGGCGAGCGGGGCGATCCGCCCCGCCAGGAACAGGGACACCCTGGCGTGCAGCTCCATGATCGCCGTGGCGCGCGTCGTCCAGAACGCCAGCAGTCCCGTCGTGAAGCTGATGAAGAACCGCATCGCGGCCGCGAGCAGCACCGCTACGGCCGTGATCGCCCACCGGCCGGGGTCGAACGACAGTCGCACGGCGGGCCACGCCGCGGCCACCAGCAACCAGACCACGAGGATGACGCTCGCCGTGCGCGCCTTGTACGCGATGTTCTCCGCCACGGCCTCGTGGGCGGGGTGCAGCGGCCGGGCGAGCCGGTAGTTGAGGTCGCCTTCGCGGATCCAGCGGTCCAGATACCAGGAATCCCAGGCGATGGTCAACTGGTTGATGAGCATGACGGCGAAGAAGTAGCGGGCGAAGTCGGCGCGCGCGTACCCGGCGACCGACCCGTCTCCCGCGATGGTCCACCAGATGCCGAGCGCGATCGCCGGCTCGGCCACTCCCCACAGCAGCCACAGCACGATCGACGCCCGGTACTGGAGATCGACCAGCCAGGCGTTGCGGATCAGCGCCCCGTACCGCCTGATCACTCGTCTTCCTCCACACCGCGCGCGAACGCGAGCCGGATCACTTCCTCGATCGGCGGATCCTCGATCGACAGATCGGCCACCGGGAGAGCGGCGAGGAGGCGGGCGCTGGTCGCGGGCGCGTCCTCGCGTCGCACCTCGAGCACCGCGTTCGGGAAATGGAAGCTCTTCACCTCGCCGAACGCGGCCAGCGCCTCGGCGGTCACCCGGTTGCCGTCGCCCCCCCCTCCACCGAGCACCAACTCGATCCGCTTGGTGCGCGCGATCCGTGCCACGAGCGCCTCGAGCGCTCCGTCGTACAGCAGGCGGCCCCGGTTGATCATCAGGACCCGCGACGCGAGCGCGGTCACGTCCTGCATGTAGTGCGACGTGAGCAGCACGGTCGCGCCGTGCCGCTCGCGGTATTCGATGAGGAACCGGCGGATCGCGTCCTGAGCGGTCACGTCGAGCCCCAAGGTCGGCTCGTCGAGGAACAGGAGCGGCGGGCGATGCAGCAGCGACGCCACCAGCTCGCACTTCATGCGCTCGCCGAGCGAGAGCTGGCGCACCGGCTTCTGGAGCACGTCGCCCAGCTCGAGCAGGGTGACCAGCTCGGCCAGCCGTTCCCGGTAATCTCCCGCCGGGATGTCGTAGATCGCGCGGTTCAGCAGGAACGTCTCCTCGGGCGGAAGGTCCCACACCAGCTGCTGCCGGTTACCGAGCACGAGCGCGATGCGTCGCTTGAACGGGGGGCCGCCGGTCCAGGGCACGAACCCCGCCGCCTCGACTCGCCCACTGGTGGGGTACAAGAGCCCCGCGAGCATCTTGAGCGTCGTGGTCTTGCCCGCGCCGTTCGGGCCCAGGAACGCGACGATCTCGCCGGGGTCGATCCGGAACGTCACGTTGCGCACGGCGTTCACGTCGCGATACCGCGGTCGGAGGAGCGCCCGCAGGGCGCCGCGCAGTCCCGGATCGCGCACCTTCACCTGGAACGTTTTGCTCAACCGGTCCGCGTCAACGATAGATGGCATGGGTGTGCGGGAAATCTATCCGGGGACACCTGGCGTTTGGCCGCAGACAGCCGCTGCTGGCTGGCCCTGCCTGGCCGGGCTACATTCCCGGCGTCGTGACGATCCCACGTCTGTTGGCCGACCGCCGCCACGGCGTCGACCGCCGTGCCGTGCCGCGGCGCCTGGCCGTGGCGGGCGCGCCGCGCGAGCGTCGCGCGGTGGTGGACCGCCGGCGCGGCGCCGAGCGGCGCAGCACCCTGGAGCGCCGCGGCCGCCCCCCACGCGATCCCTCCCTCGAGGGACCCGGCGAGCACCTGCGGAACGCCTTGCAGCTGCTCAGCCACGTGCCGTTCGTGGGCGAGCCGGTGTTCGACGCCGTCGTGAGTCGGCTGCGGCGTGCGCTGGAGCTCCTCGAGAAACGTCACTAGCCGTGTACCGGATCCGCCGAGCTACCGCCGCCGACGCGGGCGTTCTGGCGCGCCATCGGGCCGAGATGTTCCGCGACATGGGCGAGCTGCCGGATGGCCTGTACGACACCCTGGTCGAGGCCGCGCGGGCGTACGTCACGCAGGCCATCACGGACGGCCGCTACGTCGGGTGGGTCGCGGAGCTGGACGCCGAGTCGGGAGAAATCGTCGGCGGCGCGGGACTTCAGCTGCGGGAGCTCTTGCCCCGACCCAACCCCGGCCGCGAGCGGCTGGTGCGCGGGCCGCAAGGGTTGGTGGTGAACGTGTACACCGAGCGGGCGTGGCGGCGCCGGGGCGTCGCCGACGCGCTGATGCGGGAGCTGTTGCGGTGGTGCAGCGGGAACGGAGTCGAGAGCATCGTCTTGCACGCGTCGGGCGAGGGGCGACCGCTCTACCAAAAGCTCGGCTTCACGCCGACGAACGAGATGCGGTACGACGGCAGCCTATGAGGCCGCCCGGCTCCGGGTGTAGGATCCGTCCGACTCGAGGCTCCACGCGCCCGGGGCGGTCAGCTCGAGCTCGAGGATGCGGTCGAGCCGGGCCCGCGCCGCTGGCTCGTCGACCGGCGTGATGACCTCCACCCGGCGCCGCAGGTTACGGGGCCGCCAATCGGCCGAGCCGAGGTAGTACTCCGGCGCTCCGGCGTTGGCGAAGTGATAAATGCGCGCGTGCTCGAGGAAGCGGCCGAGCACACTCACCACGCGGATCCGCTCGGAGAGTCCGGGGATGCCCGGGCGCAGCATGCAGATTCCTCGAACCACGAGATCCACGTCCACCCCGGCCTGCGAAGCGCGGTACAGCGCGCCGATCACCGTGCAGTCGGCGAGACCGTTGAGCTTCGCGCGAATGCGCCCGCCGCGGCCGGCTCGCGCGTGTGCCGCCTCACGAGCGATGAGGGCCAGGAACCGGTCCAGCATGTCGGTGGGCGCGACGAGCAGCCGGCGGAATGCCGCCTGCGGCGGGCGCGACGAGCCGGTCAGCTCGTTGAACAGCGCGTGCAGCTCTTCGTTGATCCCATCGTGCGCCGTAAACAGGCCGACGTCCGTGTATAGCCTCGCGGTGTCGGGGTTGTAGTTGCCGCTCCCCACGTGCGCGTAGCGTCGGGTCCGCCCCGCCGTCCGGCGCACGACCAGCGCGACCTTCGCGTGGATCTTCAGGGCCGCGAGGCCGGTGATCACGTGGATGCCCGCCGCCTCGAGACTCTGCGCCCAGCCGATGTTGAGCTCCTCGTCGAACCGCGCCTTGAGCTCCACGAACACCGAGACATCCTTGCCGTGCGCGGCCGCCCGACGCAGGGCCTCGGCGATGCGCGACGGCCCACCGGGACGGTACAGCGTGAGCTTGATCGCGGCGACGTCCGGATCGTCAGCCGCCTCGGCGATGAAGCGCTCGACGCTGGCACCGAAAGAATCGTAGGGATGGTGCACGAGCACGTCGCCGCGGTCGAGCGCTTCGAACACGCCACGGTCGCCGGCGAAGGGATCGCGCGGTGTGAACGGCGGGTAGTCGAGGTCGGGCCGGGCCGTGCCCGCCGCCAGCTCGCCCAGGCCGCCAAGGTCGAGCGGGCCGTCCGCCTCGTACACGTCCGAGGGCCCGAGCGCGCTCTGCAGTGCGCTCTCTTCGAACCGCAGCTCGCGTTGCAGCAGCTCGCGCAACAGCGGCGGCATCGTGCGCTCCACTTCGATCCGCACCACCGGCCCCCACGGCCGCCGCCGCAGCTCGTCCGCGATGGCTTGAGCGAAGCTCGCCGTGCCGACCTCGTCGAGCTGGATGTCCCCGCTCCGGGTGACCCGGAAGGCATGCGACTCGACCACCTCCCGACCGGGAAACAGGGCGCCGAGATGGGCGCGCACCATGGACTCGAGCGGCACCATGCCACCGGCGGGCGCGGCCACGAGCCGGGGTAGGGAAGACGGGCACTCGACCGAGGCGAAGTGGAGCGGGCCGTCCGGCCCGTCGCGCAGCAAGACGGCGAGGCTCAGTCGTCGGTCGCCCAGGTGGGGGAATGAGTGGCCGGGCGCGCGGGTGAGCGCCTTGGGCGTGAGGACCGGAGCGACGTTCTCCGCGAACCACCGCTCGAGCGACGTGTGCTCGGCGGGTGCCAGCTCACTCCAGTCGCGGATCCGGGCCCCCTCCGCGGCCAGCGCGTCCGCCACCGACCGGAAGCAGCGGTACTGGCGCGCCACGAGCGGCCGCAGCCGGATCGCGATCGCATCGAGCTGTTCCGCCGGCGTCAGGCCGTCCGGCGAGCGCTCGACGATTCCCCGCGCCACCTGGTGCTTCAGGGACCCGACGTCGACCATGAAGAACTGATCGAGGTTGGTGCTGAAGATCGTGAGGAGGCGCAGCCGCGCGAGCAGCGGCGACCCCGGATCCTCGGCCAATGCGAGGACTCGCGCATTGAACTCGAGCGCGGACAGGAGATTGTTGATGAACTGGTCCGCCGCGGGACGGGCGGCATCGAGCGTCTTCGCCGGAAGCGTCGGTACCCGCAGCTCGCTCAACGTGAGCCGGCTGGTCTCGTCGGTCGTGCCGCGGTTGGCCGGGGAATTCTCGACCAGCGGCGCGGCCGACCACTCGGGGACGAGGTCTGAGCGGGCGGCCACTGCCAGCGCCGACAGCGTGACGGCGTCCCGGAGCACCGGGGAGCCCACCCGCGCGACGATGTCCTGGGGGGCAAACCACTGGAGGCCGCCGGGGGGTATGGCAGTCAGGTCGCGCCGCAGGCGCCGCACCAGCCACACTTCGATCGTGGGGCGGCGGTCGGCTGCCGGCACGACCCCGAGCAACCGCACCTCCCCTTCCACGTTCCCGAACACGCGCCGCATGGCCCGGCGGCACGCTTCCTCACCGCCTCCGTCTTCCAGCGGCAGCCGCAGCGCGGCACCGCTGCTCCACAACGCCAGGCGCCCGTGCGCGACCGCGACCACGGCGGCCTGCCGGGCGATGGCAGGGGGGGCAGCGCGGAGCGCGGTGACGCGCTCGAGCCGATCGGCCGACGCGCGCGACACACCATAGCGTTGCTCGATCGCCCGTGCGAATCGTGTCGCCGGGATCACGCCCCACGGCCGGCGCCATGCCGCGAGCTCGTGGAACTCGTACGGGCGGCCCTCTGTGCCCTCCCGCGCCGTGATGATGTCGTACGCGAGCACGAACTGGGGCACCAGAACGAGCGGGAGACGCGCCGCACGCATCCGCCGCTCGATCTCGAGCTCGGCCTGCGGCGCGAGACGGCGGGGCTCGACGATCGCGCGCAGCCGGCGCGCCGGCTCCGTGTCGCCACCGAAGATGTGACGCGGCTCGAGCTCGAGCACGCGCGACTCGCACCGCGCCACGCCTGCGACGTCGAGCGCGAGCGCGCGGCGATCGTCCACGTCGAACCGCAGCCGGCAGGTCGCGCCTCGCCGGTGCAGGTCGCCATCCGGCGTGTCGAAGTACAGATCGCGGTGGAACGTCCGCTGGGTGGGGCCGGCGCGCAGGCCGAGCGGCGGCGGTGTCGCAAGCAGCTCATCCAGGCGTTCGGCGCCAGGCACATCCCAGCGAATCACCTCGGGCACGACCGAATGAATTCCTGGCGTGTACGGCCCGGATCGTTGATGGTTTTGTAGAACTCGTCGTAGTACTCGAGGGCCTGCTGAATGCGCTTGGGCTCGAGTCCCTCGCTCTCGAGGCTCCGGTACAGCGCGTAAATCGCCTCCTTCTGCGCGTTGAACTTGGCGAACAGGGGCGCCAGCTCCTGGGGCGTGCGACACGTGCCGCGCCAGAGGCGCTGGCGCACGGTGCGGATGGGGAGGCGAGAATCGGGAAAGGCGTAGGGAGTCGAGATGACCCCCGACCAGTCGAAGTCGTAGGGGACCGGGTACACGACGCCGACCGAATCTTGGATGAGCACGATGTTATGCAGCGCCGTCACGGCGAAGTCGGTGTTGCCGATCATGTACTGGAACACCATCGCCAGGCCCGTCTGGTCGTAGTCGAGCTCGTCCTGGGTGACCCCCTTCTGTGCCAAAACCTTCGCGTTGTTGCGTCGCGCCATCCGGTCGTCGTCCTCGACGAAGAACGCGTGACGCATCTCGGGTTGGTGCTTGTCCTTCGCGTCCGCGTAGGTGACGCGCGCGAGCCGCACGCGAAAGCTGCGCTCGGTCAACAGGTTGTAGGCACGATAGATGAGGTACTCTTCGAGCAGGTAGTTGTTATACGACTGCCCGCCGCGGCACTGCACGGTGAGTTTGAGGCTCGAGCCCTCATGAGCGAAGATCGTGTGCGGGGTCTGTGCCTTGTCGAGCCCGATCTTGAGCGGTGGATACTGGCAGTTGGCGAGCCGGAAGTGGCCGCGCGTGCGGAGGTGCACGTCGAGCACGACCGAGTCGCCCGTGGCGGCGACGTAGGAGAGGACCCCCGGTTGGCCCTTCTTCTCGGTCCCGCGCTCCTTGGCGACCGCCCCAAAATCCGACTTCAGCGTGAGCTCGAGCGGTTCCGTGGTATCGAACAGCCGGCGACGCGACGGCCCGGTCGAGTCGGGCGGCGCTTGCGGGGCGACGGCTTGTGCCTCGAGGACCCGGGTCGCCCGGGGTACGACGCACACCGCCGCCAGGGCGGCCAGTGCGACCCCGGCCCCCCCGGCTCCCCCGGCTCCCCACCTGTGCCTCACGCGGTGAACGCTCACCCAGCAAGTCTACGGGTCTGCATATTCCCTTCAAGGGGAGGGGGAGTACCCATGACTCGACTGGCGGTCTTGACCCTGCTCGCGGTTCTGCCGGCTGGCGGCACCGCGCAGCGCGGCGACTGGCCCATGCCGGCCAAGGACTACGCGGCCACCCGCTACAGCGACCTGACCGAGATCACGGGCGCCAACGCCGGCCGCCTGCGCCCCGTGTGGAGCTTCTCGACCGGCGTGCTGGGCGGGCACGAGGGGCAACCGCTCGTCGTCGACCATACGATGTACGTCGTCACCCCCTACCCGAACGTCCTCTATGCCTTCGACCTCACGCGGGAGGGCTATCCCCTGAAATGGAAGTACCGTCCCGCGGTGGATCCCAATGCCCTTGGCATCGCCTGCTGCGACGCCGTCAATCGGGGCGCCTTCTACGCCGACGGCAAGATCGTGTACAACCTGCTGGACGGGCACACCGTCGCCGTCGCGGCGGCGACGGGCAAGGAGCTGTGGAAGACCAAGATCGCGGACCTCTCGCAGGGCGAGACCACGCCCGTCGCGCCCCTCGTCGTGAAGCATCGGGTCATCGTCGGCGCGTCGGGCGGCGAGTTCGGCATTCACGGCTGGCTCAAGGGACTCGATCTCGAGACGGGCCGGATCGTATGGACCGCCTACAACATCGGGCCCGATAGCCAGGTCCTGGCGAAGCCGGGAACGTTCAAGCCGTTCTACGATCGGGGCACCGAGCTGGCGCTCACGAGCTGGCCCGCCGACGTGTGGAAGAACGGTGGTGCGCCGGTGTGGGGATGGATGTCCTACGACGCCGACCTCGACCTGCTCTACTACGGCACCGGCAATCCGGCGCCGTACAACCCCGAGCAGCGCGCCGGCGACAACAAGTGGACCGCCAGCGTCCTGGCCCGCCGGCCGGAGGACGGCACGCTGGTGTGGGCGTACCAGTTCACGCCACACGACAGTTGGGACTACGATGCCGCTTCGGAGATGATCCTCGCCGACCTGACCGTGAATGGCCGGCCAAGGAAGGTCCTCGTCCATTTCGACAAGAACGGCTTCGCGTATACCATAGACCGCGCCACGGGCGAGGTGCTGGTGGCCCAGCCGTTCGTAGACGTCAACTGGGCGAAGTGGGTCGACGTCGCGACCGGCCGACCCGTGGTCGACTCCGCCAAGCTGACGGGCGCGTCCCGCGGGAACGTCAAAGAGATTTGTCCGACGCTCGAGGGCGGCAAGAGCCCGGCGTCGCCGGCGGCGTACTCACCACGCACCGGGCTCTTCTACCTCGCGACCAACAACATGTGCATGGACTACCAGGCGACCGAGGCGACTCGCATCGCCGGGACGCCGTTCATCGGCGCGAACACTCCCTACCACGCGGGTCGAGGCGGGTACATGGGGGCGTTCATCGCCTGGGATGCGGCCGCCGGTAAGAAGGTATGGCAGACGACGGAACCCTACCCCGTGTGGAGCGGCGCGGTCGTCACCGCGGGCGACGTCGCGTTCTACGGCACGCTCGATGGTTGGTTCAAGGCGGCAGACGCGAGGACCGGCAAGGTCCTGTGGCGGTTCAAAGTCGGATCGGGCGTGGTGGGGAACCCGATCACGTACACGGGCCGCGACGGCAAGCAGTACGTGGCCGTCTACGCGGGGATCGGCGGCGACTGGTTCCTGCTCTCGGGAGACGTCCGGTCGGATGACCCGGCGGACGTGCGGCCGCCGGCGGATTTCATGCCGGAGATCGCCCGGCATACGAGCCAGGGAGGGATCGTATGGATCTTCGCCCTGTAGCCCTGGCTCTCGTCGTCTCCGCTGCGTGCCGCGGCCACGAGGCCGCCCCTGCGATGCGACACGAGGCGCGCGTCTTCGCGGGCGGCGTCGCACCGCCGGCGGGCGCACCGCCGGCCTCCGAGAATCCCTTCCGGGGAGATCGGCAGTCGGCGGCGGAGGGCGAGCGCACGTTCGGCGTGATGAACTGCGACGGCTGTCACGGTGGCGGGGCGGTGGGCTGGGCGGGCCCCAGTCTGCGCGACGGCCGTTGGCGCTACGGCGGCGCCGACGGTGACATCTTCCAGTCGATCTATTACGGCCAGCCGCACGGCATGCCGGCGTACGGCGGCATGTTGCCACCCACCGCCATCTGGAAACTCGTCACCTACCTTCAGTCGCTCGAGCCGCCGGCCAACGTGCCGACCGAGTCGTGGAGGTAGCCCTGCGCCTGCTGGGCGGTGTGGTGGGCGCCGTGCTGCTCGCCACCGTGCTATGGGATGCGTTCGAGACGATCATCCTGCCGCGGCGCGTGAGCGGGCGGATCCGCCTCACGAGGTTGTTCTACCGCGCGACATGGATCCCGTGGCGCGCCGCCGCGCGAGCCCTGTCGGGCCGTAAGCGCGATGTCTTCCTCTCGATTTTCGGTCCCCTCTCGTTGATTCTGTTGCTCGCCCTTTGGGCGGTCGGCAGCGTGTTTTCCTTCGGTCTGCTGCAGTGGGCCGCGGGCTCAGCAATGCGGGTCGTAGGAGATGGGGGCGGGGGCGCGCCCGGGTTCTGGTCGGATGTGTACATGAGCGGCACGACGTTTTTCACGCTCGGCTTGGGCGACGTGGTGCCGCGCACCGCGCTCGCGAAGACGCTCACCGTGATCGAGGCCGGAACCGGTTTCGCGTTTCTCGCCGCGGTCATCGGCTACTTCCCGGTGATCTATCAGGCGTTCTCGCGGCGCGAGGTGGCCATCTCGCTGCTCGATGCCCGCGCCGGCTCGCCGCCCAGCGCTTCGGAGCTGTTGTGGCGGCACCGCGGCGACCCCGGCGCCGGCGCACTCACCGAGCTGTTGCGCGACTGGGAGCGCTGGGCCGCCGACGTGCTCGAGAGTCACCTCTCCTATCCCCCGCTCGCCTATTTCCGGTCGCAGCACTACAACGAGTCGTGGCTCGCGGCGCTCACCACGATCCTCGACGCGAGCGCGGTCGTGATGATCGGGCTGGACGGCTGGTGCGCGCGGCAGGCGGAGCTGACGTTTGCCATGGCCCGGCACGCGGTCGTGGACCTGGCGCAGGTGTTCAGCACGCCGCCGGAACGGCAGGGGGAGCGCCTCGGATCCGCTCAGCTGGTCAAGCTCCGGGAGCGGTTGGCCCGTGGTGGGCTCGCGCTGCGGGACCGGCCCGACTTCGAGCAGCGGCTCACCGAGCTGCGCCGGATGTACGAGCCGTACGTCGGGGCGCTGGCACACTACCTCACGGTGCCGCTACCGCCCTGGGTGCGCGAGGTCGAACGTCCCGACAACTGGCAGACGAGCGCCTGGGACAAGGTCGTGCGGTTGCCGGAGCGGGGGTCCAAAGCTGGGGAAGAAGATCACTTCTAGCTGTCGCGGCTGAAGCCGCGGCTCGGCGTTTACCGCTCAAGCGGCAGTACAACGCCCGTTTACGGGCACATGCCGAGCCGCGAGTTCACTCGCGCACCTCGGTCGCAGGCCCTGGGTTTACCCCTCAAAACCGGATAGCGAGCGACCGCCGCCTCTCGATACACTGATCGATGGCAACGATCCCTCGTGCGACCGTTTACGCGGTGCTGGCGCTGATTTGGGTGACGCCCGTCGGGGTAGGCCACGATTGGAGGATCGCGCGGATGATCCGCGGCTAGCCGGTCGGTTCTTACTGACCCCGGGCTACTTCACGGGGGCGTGCTGCCGAGCCGGACTCCAACCTCGTCGAGGTGGTCCAAGAGGTCCGCCGGATCCTGGTACACTCGATACGCCCCTGCGCGCTCGAGCTCCTCCTCACCATAGCCACCCGACAGCAGTCCTACGCCGAGGGCGCGGGCACGGCGCGCCGCGAGCAGGTCCCACACGCTGTCCCCAATCACGACGGACTCATCGATCGGGACCCCCAGCCGTTCGGCGGCCGCGAGGAACAGATCGGGGTCGGGCTTTGCGTGCTCTACCTGGTCGCGGGTCACGATCGGTACCCCGGCCGGGATGCCGAGCATGTCGAGGTTGGGCTTGGCGCTCTCCATTCGTCCACTGGTGCCGATCGCCCACGGGACGCCCGCCTTCGTCAGGTAGGCCAGGAGCTCGCGTGCTCCCGGGAGTGGACGCACCTGTGTCACCTGGCGGGCGTAGGCTTCGGCATGCGCGCGCCGGATCTGGGCCGCCTGCTCGGGCTTCAGCTCGCGGCCGGTCTCGCGGAACAGCGCGTGAACGAACAGGCCACCGCTCATGCCGATGCGACGGTGGATGCGCCACACCGAGAGCTCGATGCCGACGCTCTCGAGCGCTTCGCGCCACGCGAGCACGTGCTGGTACACGCTGTCCACGAGCGTGCCGTCGAGATCGAACAGGAAAGCGGGGCCGGGTGGCATGAGTCCGGTAATGTAATCGTCGTGAACGAAGTAGGGGCGCAGCATGCTGCGCCCCTACGGCTCTGCGTGACGCCCCCGTGCTACGTTGTTGCTTGACGCCTCTACTCGACGCCTTTTTTCATTTCAACAGCATGTCATGCGGCCGCGCCTGCCCCGTCGGGAAATGCTCGAAGTCCACGTCGAACTTCGCGTCCAGGGTCATCCCGCTCGGCCCCACGTTAACGAGCCGCACCCGGTAGGGGACTTTCCCGTCCAGATTCGAGAGCAACGAATTGCTCACATAGAGCCGCTTGTTGTCGGGCGCGAGCTTCATCATTTGCGCCTGCGGAATGGCCACGGTGCTCACGAGCTTCGGCTGCATCGGATCGGCGACGTCGTACTGCTGCACCGCGCCCCCGCCGAACAGCGACACGAACAGGAACTTGTTGTCGTATGAGATCCGCATGTCCGCCGGCAGCGAGCCGTCGGGCAGCTTGATCACGCGGTGGAAGGCAAGCTTGCCGTCGGGACCGACTTGCCAATGCCACACGCTGTTACCGAACGCGCAGTTGATGAACCCCCCGCGCGCCGCGGCGCCGTGCAGCCAGCGGACCTCGAGCGGCGACTTGTCGAGGTGCTCGACCTGGAGGACCTTGCCGGTCTTCCAGTCCCACGCCACGACCTCGTCACCCACCTGGTCCATCGGCGTGTTGCCGGCTTTGACGGCATGGGGATGCGCCCAGCTCGAAGTGACGATCAGGTTCAGCTCCGGCTTGACCCCGACGTCGTACATGTAGTCGGGCGCGGGATGCGCTTCGAGGAAGTTGCCGTCGTTGTCGAGCTTCACCAGCGCGCCCGGCGCGCCGCCTTCTTTCGAGCCGAGCATCGCGACCATCACGCCACCCGGCACGGCATAGAAGGTGTGGGGTCCCGAGAAGCCGGTGCTCGCGGCGAGGTCAGGGACCGTCTTGACGAGCTTCGGGTGCTTGGGATCGGTGGCGACGTCGTAGATGAACAATCGGTTCGAGAACAGCCCACCAGCGAAAATCCGATCGGCGTTGGCGGTATAGCCGAAATGGTGCGCTTCGTTCCCGGGCGACCCGGTGGGCGCCGTGGCGATCACCTTTCCATAGCTCGACGACGCTGGGTCGGCGTCGAGCACCGAGAGGAAGTCGGGGTCCTTCTGATCGGCGTCGCTGGTCCAGACGTACAGCAGGGACTCGTGCTGGCCTGGGGGAAGGCCCCGGACGAATACCGACTCGTCCGCGGGGCCGCCCGGCGCGGGGGTCATCACGAAGCCCAGCGGCAGGACGGCGAACAGGAGCAGCAGGGCGGTGCGGTTCACAATGGTACCTCCTCAGTTAACTCGCGGGTCCGAGCGAAGCTACCCTCGGGGTAGCAAGGTGCAAGGTATATTGCGCCAACATGAAACGCTCCATCGTGCGGGCGACGTAGTGCGACTCGACTTCTCCGGCGCCCCTGAGATCGCCGCGCCCCCGGCCGAGGTATGGAAGCGGCTGCTCGATCACGAGTTCGTGGCGTCAGTGGCACCGGGAGTCGAGTCGGTGGAGCCGATCGACGACCGGCACTTCAAGGTGATTTCGGGCTTCGGCGTGGGTGCCGTGAAGGTGAGGTTTCAGCTCGACGTCGAGCTGTCGGACGTGAAGCCGCCCACGAGCCTCAAGATGTCGGCCCACGGCAAAGGGCCGGGCTCCGGTGTGGATGTGAGCACTATGCTCGAGATCGAGCTCATTCCCCCCAACCGGTCCCGCCTGAAATGGAGCGCCAGCTCGGAGGTTCGCGGCACGGTGGCGAGCGTGGGGGCCCGCCTGTTGAAGGGCACCGCCCAGAAGCTCACGGAGAGCTTCTGGGACAAGTTCGCGGCGCGCGTCGGCGAGGCGGCGGGGTCGAAGTAGATTTCAGCGCATGAAACAGTGGCTCGAGACGAGAGAAGTCCTGGACTTCCTCGCCCGCGTCCGGGGGGCGGGGCAGCGAGCCGCGCTCGCTACCGTCGTCCGGGTGCGGGGCTCGGCCTATCGCCACGAGGGCGCGAAGCTCGTGGTCGCCGAGGATGGCAGCACCGCCGGGAACGTGAGCGGGGGGTGTCTCGAGCAGGACGTGCGCGAGGTGGCGCTGCAGGTGATCCGCAAAGGGGAGTCCGAGCTCCGCAGCTATTGCTCGAGCGCCGACGAGATTGCGGCCTGGGATCTCGGAGTCGGGTGCGAAGGACAGGTAGATGTATACGTCGAGCGGGCGGAGGCGCGGCCCAGGGAGCGGGCCCTCCTCGACGAACGGCGACTTTTCGTGGCTTGCGGTGTGATGCCGGGGAAGGGTGAACGGCTCATCGTTACGAGCGACGGCCCTGAGGGCGATCTCGGGTCCAAAGACCTGAACGCCCGGGTCGCCACCAAGGCGCGGGAGCTGCTCGAGGCCGGAGAGTCCGGGATCCACGAGATCGGCGGCCGGTCAATCTTCTTTGACGTGCTTGTTCCTCCACCCCAACTCGTGGTCCTCGGTGCGGGCGACGATGCCCGGCCGCTGGTGCGGTTCGCTGCCGATGTGGGGTTCCGGGTGGTGGTGGTCGATAGGCGGCCGGGGTACCTCACGCGCGAGCGGTTCCCGGGCGCGGCTGCCCTGGTGGAGAGCGCGGGCGACGAGCTCGACGCGGTGCTTCCGCTCGACGCCGAGTGCTACGCCGTCGTCATGAATCACAATTTCGCAGACGATCAGGCGTACGTGCGCGCGCTCATGAAAACGCCCGTGGCCTACGTCGGAATGCTGGGCCCGCGCCAGCGCACCGAGCGCATCCTCCGCAACCTCGCTGCAGAGGGGCCGATGGACGAAGCGCGGGTGTACGGGCCGGTGGGGTTGGACATCGGGACGGACGGCGCGGAGCAGGTGGCGCTCGCCGTCATCGCGGAGATTCTCGCGGTGCGATCAGGGCGGCGGGCCCGGTCGCTGCGGGAGCGCCGGGCGGCCATCCATGCCCCGACCGACTGAGCCCTCGCGCATCGCGGGGGTGATCCTCGCGGCTGGCGCATCGCGCCGCATGGGCAAGAACAAGATGCTGCTCGTGCTCGAAGGCGAGTCGCTGATCCGCCGAGCCGCGAAGCGAGCCCTCGGGGCCGGGCTGTCGCCCGTGGTGGTCGTGATCGGCCACGAGGCGGATCGCTTGCGCGCCGAGCTGAAGGACCTGCCGCTCGAGTTCGCCGTGAATCTCGATTACACCGGTCCCACGAGCGGTTCATTGCACCAGGGTCTGAACGCGCTCGGCTCGGATGTAGACGCCGTCGTCGTGATGCTGGGCGACATGGTACGGGTGAGCGCGGAGACGCTCGCGATGCTGGTCGCCGCGGCGCGCGGGACCGAGGCGCCGCTCGTCGTGTCGCGCTATGGCGACGTGACCGCGCCGCCGCTGTTGTTCCGACGGGCGCTGTTCGGTGAGCTGCTATCGTGGACGGGGGAGGGGTGCGGCAAGGCCGTCGTCCAGGCGCACAAGCACGAAGCGATGTATGTGGATCGGCCGGTGACGTTGCTCACAGACGTGGATACACCGGAGGATTTCGCGATCGCCATTGCCGCTGAGCGTCCTTTGGGCTAGTGTGAAGTGTGCGGTATGTGCAGTGCCTGCCGGCGCCGGTGCGTGGTGGCCGTGGTTGGAGCAGGTTGAAGCGGTTGGAGGCCATCACATGAGCCACGAGCCCAGCGACTTTCCCAATCGGTTCCGCGCGCACGTAGAGCTGCAGGGCGCGATTCTCACCCCGGAAGAGCTATCCCACGTTGGAGAGTGCTACCCACGGTGCCGTGGGAAGGATCACTGGGACGTGCGCGCATACGCCAGCGTCACGGGTATCGGCGCCCGCGAGTACCGCGTCGTGCGGGGGACCAGCACCGTAGACGTATATCGCAGCACCGAGCGGGAGCACGCGAGTGCGGTGCAGACGGCCCTGAACGAGCTCGAGTCGCAGGACGGGCGGGTGGAGAAGGGCGAGCAGCTCTCCAACTAAAAGCTGCCCGCCGCTCTCTGGATCGGGTTCGACTCAAAACGCACAATTTCCCGGTGCCGGCGCAAACCGTTCCTTCGTTGCGCGCCATCCCGACCATCCCGCCGTTCTCAAAGAACGTGGTGCCGGCGGGGTGAACGTGCGCGGAACAGCTGGGATCGTCCCCCATGTAAAATGTGGTCGTTCCGGTTTTCACGATGGCCAGCACGGGACCGGGACGAAAGTGCCAACCGGAATGCCCACCGGGTGCCACGTCTACGCTCACGACTACGATGTCGGTGTTGTCGTGCGACTTGAGCTCGGCGTCATATGCGCCGGCCTTGGATTGAATGTGAAACGTGCCGAGGTTGGCCTCGTGACGGCCAGCGAGCCGCCACCACCCTCCGTGCAACGGGGCGGTGGCGGTGCCGGCGGTGTGGTGGAACCAGCGTTTGCGGCGAACCCCTACGCTGGTGTCGGGCGCAACGACCCGTGTCCGTGCGGCAGTGGCAAGAAGTTCAAGAAATGCCACGGAGCGGCTGCGTAACGCGTTTGTGGGTACGCGATTATTGCGTAACCACGAACTGGTAACAGCTGCTCTCCAACACGACCGCTCCGCCGGCGTCGATCACCCGAAAATGAATGTCGAACGTCGAACCGACCGCGAACGCCGCCAGGTTGCGGAACAGGGCGGCCTGACCAGTGCCACGGGAATCAGTCGTGATTGATTGCGGAACCGCCCCCATCCCCAGGGTGAGCCAATTTGTCCCCGTGCAATCGTCGTTCACGTTCGCGTCGGTCGCGCGCTGCAGCTGATAGCCGGTGTTCGGCTGAAGGTCGCGCACCCACGTATCGAGATAGACAATCCGATCTGCGTCGTTCGGCTGCCGAAACTTCACGTGCCCGAAGCCACCGTTCCCGGTTACGTCGCGCAGGATGATCTCATTATTGAACGGCGGTGTCTCCGGGCCCCAGCTGCTTGCGCTGATGATCGGGCCGGCGGATTGTCGCGGCGCTACGAGATCGGGATTCGAGGTGCAAGACCACAGGCAGGCGATGGCGATGGCTGGCAGTGCGGCGGTGGTACGCATGATTGCTCCACGAGTGAGAGATAACGGTCGGGGGTTGGCGAGCCTCCGTACGGAGTGTTCCAGTTAGAACGTACAGTTTCCTGGTGCGTCCGCATCAAGCCGCGTTGGACTGCCCGCGGGCACGAAGAAGGTCGCCACTACGGTGGCGGCTACGGTTCCTTCGTTGCGCGCGATCCCCACCATCCCGCCGTTCTCAAAGAACGTGGTACCAGCGGGGTGGACGTGTGGGGTGCAGGCGGGATCGTCCCCCATGTAAAACGTGATCGTACCGGTTTTCACGATGACCAGCACGGGACCGGGATGAAAGTGCCAACCGGAATGCCCACCGGGTGCTACGTCTACGCTCACGACTACGATGTCGGTGTTGTCGTGCGACTTGAGCTCGGCGTCGTAAGTACCGGCCTTGGATTGAATGTGAAACGTGCCGAGGTTGCCGCGTCCAACGACCATGGGCGTAAAGTCCACTGCGGCCGTGTAGCTCGGCACAGTGATTCCCGCGTTCGAAAGCTCTCTCGGTTTCGTCGTGTCTCTGCAGGCGAGCGCTCCGATAGCGACGGCGAGCGCTGATAGGCTGACGGAATTGCGCAGGAGTCTTGACATGTGAACCTCCATGGGGCACGGCAGTTAGCGACCTCCGCGGGCGAGCCGGCCCCGACCGGACGCGGGAAACGCTCTGGCGGGTACCCCCCGCCGGCGTACATTGAGCACACTAGCGCCGGCCAGTGACTCAGCCGTGACCGAGGTGTGACTTGGCCGCCTCCGGCGCCTCTGCCGTGGGCGGTTCAACGCATGATCGAGTTGCGGACGCTGGGGGCGCTGGACCTGAAGGCGGCCGACGGACATCCGGTCCATTCGATCCTCGCCCAGCCGAAGCGCCTCGCCCTTCTCGCCTATCTCGCCGTTCACGCTGCCGGTGCCCGCCGCGATTCCGTGGTTGCACTGTTTTGGCCCGAGCTCGACACGGCGCACGCCCGTGGGGCGCTGCGCCAATCGCTGCGGTTTCTCCGTCGCGAGTTGGGCGACGGCATCCTCAATGGTCACGGTGACGAAGAAGTCGGCTTCGAGCCAGCGACGCTGTGGTTTGACGCGCTCGCGTTCCAGCAAGCGTGTGACGCTGGGGAACCGGCACGAGCGCTCCAACTCTATCGCGGTGACTTCCTCGCCGGCTTTTTCGTCAACGATGGATCCGCGGAGCTCGAGCGCTGGATCGAGGGCGAGCGCCTGCGCCTGCGTCGGCTGGCGGCTCGAGCGGCGGCGGAGGTTGCGCAGCGCGCCGAGCGGGACGGCGATCTCGCGGCCGCGACGAGCGCGGCGCGCCAGGCTGTCGCGTTCGATCTCGACGACGAACCCGCCCTCGCACGGCTCATCGAGTTGCTGGACCGATCCGGAGACCGGGCCGGTGCGCTGAACGCATTCGAGACGTTCCGGCGTGGGTTGCTGCGGCAGTATGACGCGACGCCGTCGCCGGAGACCGACGCGCGTATCCAGGCCATTCGCGCGCGACAGACGCCGTTTGTTGCGGCCGCGCCGCGGCCCGGACCAGTCACGACGCCCCTCATTCCGGCGCAACCTCGGCCGTGGGGACGGGTATTGTCGCTCGCTGTCGGTGGCGCATTCGCGACCGCGATCGTCTGGTGGCTGGTCGGCTCCGGAGCACGCCCGACCTCGGTCACGATTCTTCCCCTCAGCAATGCCACGCGCGACACCACGCTCACGTATCTGACCGCCGGGATGGCGGAGGGGGTGACCGCTGCCCTGTCACGCGTCCCCGGGCTGCGCGTGGCTGATCGCGCGGGGGACGTTCTCGCCTGGACGCTCCGACGCGTGGGCGACTCTCTGAGCCTCGCGGTCGACTTGCGACGTGGGGCCGCCGGCGCACGGCGGTGGAGCAGGGAATTCCCCTTGTCGGCGTCGGGCGCGCTCGCGGTCGAGGGCCGCGTGGTCGGTGACGTGGTTCGGCAGCTTCGACCTCGCGCGGCCGACTCGATCGAGTTGCTGCAACTGCATCGCACGACCACGAGCCCTGATGCGTACCTGCTCTACCTCCAAGGCAGGTACTTCTTGGGAAGGCGCAGTTCGGAGTCCCTTGCGCGAGCGCGCGGCCTGTTCGCCCAGGCCATCGAGCGGGACCCGGTCTATGCGGCCGCGTACGCCGGGCTGGGGTACTCGTACGTCGCACTGGCATACTACTGGGTGATGCCGTCGCGCGAGGCATATCCATTGGCAGAGGCTGCCGCCCGCCGCGCACTGCAGATCGACTCCACGCTCGGCTTCGCGCACGCGCTCGTTGCAGAGGCGACGGCGAGCTTTCATCGGCGGTGGGCGGCCGCCGAACCACTGTTTCGCCGCGCACTCGAGCTGGATCCGAACGACCCGGAGCCGCACCAGATGTTCGGCGTCTATCTTCGGACGCTCGGACGCTTCGACGAAGCCGAGGCCGAGATGCGCCGAGCAATCGAGCTGGATCCACTGACCCGCCATTTCTCGTATCAGCTGGGTCGGGTCCTGGCGTGCGCGGGTCGTCCGGCAGACGCAGCTGTGCAATTCGCGAAGCAGCTCGCGCTCGACTCGATTTATCCGCCGGCCCACTATGAGCTCGCGAAAGTCCTCGCCAGTCAGGGAGACTACGACGCGGCCCTGAACGAGCTCGCGATGGGCGCCCGCCAGTGGGGTGACACCACACTCGGGCGTCTCATCCGCGGGAGCCGGGGCAGCGCCGGCTACACCGCGGCGCGCTTGCTCGGGGCCACCCGATCCCTCGAGCGACTGCGGACGCGAGCGAAGCGCGCATTCGTTCCACCGGTCGCCTTCGCCCGCGAGTACATCATACTCGGCCAGCGTGAGGAGTCCATGGCCTGGTTGCGGCGAGCGTTCGAGGAGGGCGATGTCAATTTGGCGGCGGCGGTCAGCTGCGAGCCGGAGTACGCCCCGCTCCGGGCTGACCCGCGGTTTCGGGATCTCCGCCGTCGCATGGGGTTGTGATTGACGGTTCCAACAAGGCCCCTCAAAACAACTCCAACTGATCCTCCACTAACCCCCTGAGCCTCTCGAGCAGCTTGACCATCGCCCACGTGTCCCGCTCGCAATAGCGCAGCAACGCCTCCCGCAGTGCGGCCCGCTCCCCAGCGGGCATCTCGGCGCCCTGGAACATCAGCCGCTGCAGCTCCACCGTCGCCACTTCGCCGTCCTGCACCTTTAGATCCGCGTAGGACAGTCCCGGCACCAGCGCCGGCAGCGTCTTCTTGATGCTGAACCCGCCCCCGAAGTCCGGGTGGTATACATGCCTCCGGATCACGGGCAACAAGTCCACCAGGCGCCTCTCGATCCGCTCGAGCTCCTTGTTCAAATGTGGCGCCGCCTCCCGCAGCCGCTTGATGCACTCGCGCTCGAAGCTCGCGTGGTAGGCTACGATCTTGCGTGCCCCCGCGCACACCGCGACCAGTGCTTCCGCCAGCGCGGGACGCGGATCCTCCGGCCCGTCCGCGATCCACTGATGATGCACCAATCCGCCCACGCGCTCCACATGCGCGCTGAACTGCACCGGCACCTGCTGCCACGGCCGGCACCCCGGCCAGCGCGGGATCGCAAGGCTCACCGTCTCGAAATCGAGAAACGCGAGCGGCGACACGAACTGAGCGAGCGCCTTCGTGAGCGAAGGCTCCACCACCATCCGCCCCGTCTGCACCGCCTGCACCTGACGCGCGTGGATCACCGACAGCTCCAGGTCCGAGGGCAGGTCGTAGATCGTCGCGTACCCGTCGGCCTCGAGCTCGAGCGCCCGCTTGCGCTCGATGCGGTACAGCTTGCTCACGTGATGGTCGGGGAGCTTGGGCCAGCAGCGCTCGATGAATGGACAGTCGTGAGGCGTCGTGCAATGCTCGCCGATGGCCACGTCGGGCAGCGGCCCTTCGAGCATCCTCTGCTGTGCCGCGAGCTCCTCCGGCACGCCGATCAGCGCCGCCTCGACCAGCGCGGTCACGTCTTCACGCACGAACAGGTTGGATAAGTCTGGGTAGCGGCATTGCGAATTGAGATGCATCAGCTCCGCCCGCTCCACCTGAAGGCCCGCACGCCGCAGCACATGCACCTGGACCGTCGCGTCCGGCAAATGCTCCGGTTTGCGGCTGTTGGATGCCTTCACCTCGATCACCGTGTAGCCCCGGGACGCCCGCTCCAGAATGTCCACGCCAACGTACGTCTCATCCGCCAGGAACCAGGCCTCGTAGATCGCCGGCAGGCCACGGTTCAGGGCCTCGCGTGTGGCCGCCACCTTGTTGTCGTACTGATAGTACGGGAGATCGATGAGCTCGCCCCCGGGCACGTGGCCCCGCGCGTGCTCGCCGACTTCCCGCCCTTGCGCGAACCGGTTCTGCTCCCCCGGCGACGGCGACAGCTCCGGCGCCTCGGGCTCGTGCACCCGCCACCACAGCTGCTTGTGACATTGGAGCCCGGAGAGATAGCGCGACTTGGAGAGGCGCGCGGGTTCGGACGGCATACGTCAACAGTAATGGATAACTCGCTACCGGATGGCGACTTCGCTTTTCCCGTATCCTCGCCCGCTTGACGCGGGGGCAGGTCGATCCCTATACAGTGATCGCCTGCATGCGGAGAAACGATGTCACTACGCGTAGTGCTGGCCGACGATCACGTCGTGCTGCGACAGGGCGTGCGTGCCCTGCTCGAGCGGCACGGCTTCGAGGTCGTAGCCGAGGCTTCCGACGGCAGGACGGCGGTCGAGCTGACGCGGCAGCATGAGCCGAACGTCGCCGTGCTCGACATCATGATGCCGCTCCTGAACGGCATCGATGCCGCGCGCCAGATCGTCGAGGCGTGCCCTGGAACCCAGGTCGTGATGCTCACGGCCCTGGAGCAGGAGCGCCTGGTGACGGACGCGGTCCAGGCGGGGGTGCGGGGGTTCGTGCTCAAGACCCAGGCGGGCGAGGACCTCGCCCAGGCCATCCAGCAGGTGTCGCGCGGCGGTTTCTACGTGGGGGCGGGCGTCTCTCAGGCCGTGGTGGATGCCTGCCGGGCCGCCGCGGCCGAGGACCGGAGCCGGCTGACCTCGCGTGAGCGCCAGGTCGCGCAGCTCGTGGCCGAAGGCAAATCGACCAAGCAGGTCGCCGCGCTGCTCGCGATCACCCCCAAAACCGCCGAGTTTCACCGCGCGCGCGTCATGAAGAAGTTGAACGTCCACGACGTCGCGGGTCTCGTCCGCTACGCCATCCGGGAAGGCTTGATCACTCCCTGACCCGGGTGTTCTCCCGGTGCCATCTAGGGTTTTGCCGGGTTCTCCCCACCAGCGCCGTCGCCACATTCACCGTATCATGGCTCTTCGGACGCCCTTCGCCCGCTCGCCCGTCGCGCTCCTCGCCAACGCGGGGACATGGCTCAACCAGGCGCTCGAGAGCATGCTCGAGCCGCTGGGGTATCGAGTTCTGTCCGTCGCGACCGGACGCGAGCTGTTGGACCGGGCGCCCACCGCGCGGCCCGATGTCATCCTCATGGACGCGAACCTCCAGGACCTGGACAGCATCACGGTGTGCCGCACCCTCCGCCAGCATCGGGCCGTCTCCTGGCATACTCCCATTTTCATGATCACGTCGACGCCGGCGACCAAGCAGCAACGGCTCGCCGCACTCGAGGCCGGAGCGTGGGACTACCTGAGCCTGGTGATCAACTCGGAGGAGCTGGCCCTGAAGCTCGACGCCTTCGTGCGTGTCAAGCTCGAGACCGATCGCGCTCTGGAGGAGGCCGCCGTGGAACCGGCGAGCGGGCTGTACACCATGCGCGGGCTCGAGCGGCGCGCCCGCGAGCTCGTGTCGGACGCGTTCCGCCGTCACGCGCCGCTCGCCTGCCTGGCGTTCGCGGTCGAGCTGGAGCCGCAGGGCGCGCATCCCGCGCCCGTGGCGGCACCACCGGTGGCGGTGGCGTACGCCGGGCAGATCCTCCAGGCGCGCGGTCGCACGTCCGACGCGATCGGCCGCCTCGGCCGGAGCGAGTTCGGAGTGCTCGCTCCCTCCACCGCCCCCGATGGCGCGGTGCGGATGGCCCGACGCCTCACCCAGGCGCTCGAGACCGCGAGCCCACGACCCGCGGGGCTACCGCCCTTGCTGGTTCGGGCCGGCTACGAGGCGGTCGCAGACCTGCACGCGACGCCGCTCGCTCCCGACCGCCTGCTGGAGCACGCCGGCGCCGCACTGATCCAGGCGCGGACCGCTGGAAACGGCGAGCGGATCCGCGCCTACCAGGAGTAGATTACCCGCTCCATGACCAGGTTGCCGTAAAGTGTCTCCGGCGGTCGCGATCGCGATCGTCGTGCTCGTCGTGTTGCTCGCGCTGCTACTCCTGCGGGGCAGCGCGGACCAGACACGCGCGCTGCGCGATGTCCACGAGCGGCTCGGGGCGCTCGGTGAGGCGACGAAACGCCTCGAGACGATGGGCACCGCCGTCACCGAAGTACAGCAGCTGCTCCAGGTCCCGAAGCTGCGCGGCACGCTCGGCGAGGTGTGGCTCGAGGAGCTGCTGCGACAGATCCTCCCCGGCTCCCACTACCAGATGCAGCATGTGTTTCGATCCGGTGAGCGGGTGGACGCGGCCCTCAGGGTCGGCGACCGCCTGGTGCCCGTGGATGCGAAGTTTCCCCTCGAAGCGTGCCAGCGGCTGCTCGGCGCGACCGGGGCCGAAGCCGAGCGCGAGGCCCGCGCCTTCGCGCGCTCCCTCAAGGAGCGGATCGACGAGATCGCCGACAAGTACATCCGTCCCGACGAAGGCACTTATGACTTCGCGCTGATGTACATCCCGGCCGAGAACGTGTACTACGAGGCGGTGCTGCGCGCGGAAGATCCGGGAGATGCGAAGAGTGTCCTGGGTCACGCGCTGCGCCGGCGCGTCATTCCCGTATCGCCCCACACCTTCTACGCCTATCTGCTGGTGATCTTGCACGGCCTCAAGGGGATGCGTGTAGACCAGCACGCCCGCGAGATCCAGGAGCAGCTCGGCGGGCTGCGCCAGCAGTTCGACGGGTTCTGGGCGGCGTTCCAGACGGTGGGCGCGCACCTCGCGAATGCCCAGAAGCGCTTCGAGGACAGCGAGCGGCAGGCGGGACGTGTCCAGGAGCGGTTCGAGCGCATCACGGGCGTGGAAGATGCAACGGAAGAGGGCAATTCGCGGCTCGGACGGGGTGGCGTGGCAGGGGAAGTGGGCGGGGAAGGGGGAGGGGGAGGGCGTTGACCACCGCAGCCGTGCGCGTTTAAGCTTCTCAAACGATGCGAAATCCCACGCTTATCCCGATGTGCGTTCATCGCACCTGTTGTCACGGTCTGCGAATTGCGGAGCGTGATTGGATGCGTGGGATGTAAGGCGTAGCAGTCGATCGACCTGGGTGAGACCGACGCCCCCGCGCTACAAGGCTAAAGCGAGGGGGCGTCGGCGTTTTTTAAGGAGCTCGAGGCATGGTAGTGCTACTAGTGACCGGAAAACTGCTGCTGACCGTGGCGAGCGCCGGGTTCGGCGCCTCCCTCGGATTTGCCGTGAAGAACTGGCTGGACCAGCGCGAGCAGGTCGAGGACTAAACGCTGCTACTTCACCGCGAGCGAGACCTGCACGATCGTCTCGCCCCAGTGCAGGTTCAGGAGCGCCCGATCCGCTGCGGCGGCCGGGAAGTAGAACGCTAGGGATTCCATGAACGGCCCCGCCTGCGGCTTCACCGTGAGCCGCAGCGCGTCCTGGGCGGCGCCGGGGTAGGGCATGTGGAATACGTCCGCCGCCCGGCTGAGAATCAGCGTCCATTCGTCAGGACCGGGAATCGCCCAGAGACTGTATTTCCCCGCGGCGAGTGGCTGCCCGCCGACCACCATGTCCCTGCTCAGGGCGATCGTGGTGGCCGTGTCGGCACCGGGACACCACACCTTGCCCCACGGCACGACTCCTCCCCGCCCGAAGAGCGTCCGGTCGCGGGCGCTCGGCCGGTTGTACACGATCGTTACCTGAGTCGTGCCCAAGGTCTGGGTCACGGTGGCGTGCTGGCTCTTCGGAGCCTGCGCTGGCAGGATCGCCGGCGCCAACAGCAGCACGGACAGCTTCATCGTTTCTCCGCGACTACAGGGTTCCGCAGCACACCGACCCCGGGAATCTCCACTTCGACCACGTCGCCGGCCGCGAGCGGCCCCACGCCGGCGGGCGTTCCCGTGGCGATCAGGTCTCCCGGCTCGAGTGTCATGACCTGCGAGACGAAGGACACAAGCACGAGAATGGAAAACACCATGTCGGGCGCGCGGCCGTGCTGGCGCTGTTTGCCATTCACCCGGCAGACCACCTCGAGCTCGTCGAATCGGCCCGGGTCCACGGGCATGACGCGGGGCCCGATGGGGCAGAACGTGTCGAACCCCTTCGCCCGGGTCCACTGCTCCTCGGACCGTTGCAGGTCCCGCGCGGTGACGTCGTTGACGCACGTGATCCCGGCGATGCCCGCGCGCGCCTCGCTTTCCGTGGCGCGCCGCAGGGGACGTCCGATGACGACGCCGATCTCGCCCTCGAAGTCCACCTGTCGCGATTCGGGCGGCAGCACGATCGCGGCGCCGTCTCCGATCACGGCCGTGGGCGGCTTGAAGAACAGCAGCGGTTTGGTGGGCACCGTATTTCCGAGCTCGGCGGCGTGATCCTGGTAATTCCGCCCGATCCCGATGATCTTGCCCGGTCGCGCGACGCTCACGACCGCGCGAGCTCGGCCAACGTCCCCACGGCGGCGTCCAGCTCGTCCTCCGTGTTGTAGTAATGAGGCGAGAAACGGAGCACGCTCGTGGCCCCCTTGTCGTCCATGTCCAGCACCCCCGACATGCGATCCGCGGAGCTCGCGTTGATGCCTCGGTGCCGGAGGCCCAGTTTGAGATCGGCCGCATCCCGGCCCGCCACGCCCACAGACACGATGGCGCACCGCTCCCGCCCGCGATCGAGCACCCGCACCCCCGGAATCTCCGCGAGCAACTGGCGCAGCAAGGCGGCGAGCCGGTGGGCGCGCTCGCGGCCGCCTGAGCCCACGGCCAGGGCGTAGCGCGCCGCCGCCCCCAGGCCCGCCACCAGCGCGTAGGCGAACTCCCAGTTCTCGAACCGGCGCGCGCCGTCGGCGAGCCGGAAGGCGTCGGGGTCGGTCCAGTCCGCGCCCCGCATATCGAGGAACAAGGGGAACGCCCCGCGCTCGAGCATCCGGTCGGACACATAGAGGAAGCCGATGCCACGGGGACCGCGTAGGAACTTGCGACCGGTGCCCGCCAGGAAATCGCAGCGCAGCGCCGCAACGTCCACCGCCAACTGTCCCACGGCCTGACAGGCGTCGATCAGATACGGCACGCCCAGCTCGGCGCACACCTCCCCCACCGCGCCCGCGTCCTGCACCAACCCCGAGTTGGTCGGCACCCAGCTGAGCGCGACGAGGCGAGTGCGCGCGTGGCGCGCCAGTTGGCGCACGCTCGCCGGATCGACCCCACCCTCGGGGAGGTCGTCCGCGCGCACCGTCTCGACGCCCGCCCGGCGCGCGAGCGACAGGTACGTCAGCTGGTTCGAGGGGTAGTCGGCGCGCGTCGTGACGATGCGGTCGCCCGGCCGGAAGTCGAAGGCGGACATCGCCTGGCTGAAGGCCACGGTCGCGTTCTCGACGATCGCCATGTTTCTGGCCGCTGCGCCCACCACCCGGCCCAGCAGCTCGTAGGTCTCCCGTACCGTGGGCTCGGCTTCGTCCTCTGCCTCGTAGCCCCCGATCGCCGCCTCGCGCTCGAGATGCGCCGTGACCGCTTGGAGCACTGGCTGGGGCATGAGCGCCGCGCCAGCGTTGTTCAAGTGAATCCGGTCCCGGCACCCCGGTGTCTCGCGGCGCCAGCGGTCGAGCTCGGCTGGGGCGGAGGGGAGGGAGGGAGAAGTTCGGGCGGTCATGTCGGGAAAGTTCGCGGGACCGCGCGGGAGACTCAAGGCGGTGGTCCGATGGTTATGACGCGCCCTGAGAGGGCGCGGACGAACGGAATTGGGAACTGGCCATACCCGCTACACCAAGTTCCTGACCACAAACCACACATTGGCCGGTCGCTCGGCGAGCCGGCGCATGTACCACGGGAACCAGTGTGTCCCGTAGCTGATCAAGACCCGCACGGGCACCCCCTCGCTCTGGAGCGCGCGCTGCTCGGCGGCGCGGATGCCGTAGAGCATGTGCACCTCGTAGGCTCCCGGCGCGGCCCCGACCGCCAGGGCCCGGTCGCGCAGCCGCGCGATGAGGCCGACGTCGTGCGTGCCGAATACCGCGCGCGCCTCGCCTTGGGCGGCACGCTCGAGCAGCTGCCCCGCCAGCACGGCATAAGCGGCGTCGACGTCGCGCTTTTTCGGAAGCGCCACGTCCGGAGCCTCGTTGTAGGCGCCCTTCACGAGCCGGATGGCGGGGGCGAGCGGAAGCAGTGCCTCCAGGTCGGCGGGCGTACGGCGCAGGTAGGCCTGCAGGCAGACACCGACGCCCGTGTGGGCGGCGCGCACGGCCTGAAACAGCTCCAGCGTTGCGTCCACGTAGCGCGACTCCTCCATGTCGATCCACAGAAACGAGCCTGCGGCGGCCGCCCGTGCCGCCAGCGCCAGCAGGTCCTGGAGGCACGCCCTGGGATTCAGGTCCAGGCCCAGGTGGGTGAGCTTGACCGAAATCTCCGTGGGCAGCTGGCGCTGCCGAATTTCCTCGAGTACCCGCAGATAGTGGTCGCGTACGCCGGCGGCCTCGTCGCGGCTCATGACCTGCTCGCCCAGCTGGGTCAGCACGCCGCCGATGCCGTCGCGAGCGAGCTCCGCGGCCGCCGCGAGCGCCGCGTCGAGGTCTTCTCCGGGCATGAATCGTCGCACCGCGCGGCGGAAGAAGGCGCGCTCGGACAGCTGCCGGGCGAGCCAGGGGCTGCGGGACGCGCGCAGCAGCAAGTGACGGGAGAGCGACATGGACAGCAAGAAATACGGGCGAGGGGGGACGGGGGAAGGGGGTTGCCGGATCGACTTGCTGGTGATACAATTGTATCACTGACATGATACTAGTACGGTGGCTTGCTCGCACCTGGAGCGCGCTCTCCGCTCCGCCCCCGGCACCGCTCCCGGGGCCACGCGCGCTGCCGTCCTACGCGCGGATGGGTCGCTACATCGCGGGCGGGGCGGTGCTCGACCCTCGCGTCGACCTGCTCGTGCGGCAGCTCACCGCCGAGCTCTCGGGGTGCCGCTGGTGCATCGAGCACGGCCTTCATCGATGGCGCCAGGCGTTTCTCCCGGTCGCTGAGCTCGGGGCGCTGCGACGCTACGCCGCGAGCCCGCTCTTCTCCGCGCGCGAGCGCGCCGCGCTGGCGTTCACCGAAGCGGTGTCGCGTTACACCGACCGGGCGGGCGGGATTCCCGACTCCGTGCTCGGGGAGCTGCGGAGCCATTTCTCCGAGCAGGAGGTCGCCGCCCTCACCCTGGCCGTGGCCGGCGAGCACTTCTTCAATCCCGCGACCGGTGCCCTCGGCGCCGACGCGCGCCTCGCGACACCCGGCGCGCCGGGCGTCCGGCGAGCCGCGGGCTCCGGTATGCGGAACCTCTGGTGAGCGGGCGGAAGCGTCCGGTTCTCGAGAGTCCGGGGGGGCGCTGGTTGCTCCTCATCCATCAGCTCCCGCCCAAGCCCGACTATTTCAGGGTCAAGGTCTGGCGGCGCCTGCAGCGGATCGGCGCGGTGGCGATCAAGAACTCCGTTTATGTATTGCCCCACACCGAGCAAGCCAGCGAAGACTTTCAATGGCTGCGGCGCGAAATCGTGGCCGGAGGCGGCGAGGCATCCGTGTGCCAGGCCGCGTTCGTGGACGGCCTATCGGACGGACAAATCGAGGCGCTGTTCCGAGCGCAGCGCGACGCCGAGTATGGGGAGCTCGCGCGCGCGGCGGCGGAGGTCGCGGGGGGGAGCGGGAATGGGGGTGAACGCGACTCGTCAGGAGAGCTGGCGCGCCTCGAGCGCCGGCTCGGGGAGATCGCGGCGCTCGATCACTTCGGCGCCCCCGGGCGCCGCGCGGCGGAGGCGGCGCTGACCCGGGCGCGGGACCGCAGCAAGCCCGCCCGCCGTTCCCGAACATCCGCCGCCCGGCCCGCCCGGCCCGCCCGCCCGGTCCACGGCCGCACATGGGTGACCCGCAGCGGCGTGCACGTGGACCGGATCGCCAGCGCGTGGCTGATCCGCCGCTTTATCGACCCCAAGGCGCGCTTCCGGTTCGTCGCGTCCCACGATGCGCGCACCGCCCCCGGCGAGCTGCGCTTCGACATGTTCGAGGCCGAGTACACACACGAGGGCGATCGCTGCAGCTTCGAGACGCTGCTGGCCCGGTTCGGGCTCACCGACCCGGGGCTGGCGGTCATCGGGGAGCTGGTGCACGACATCGATTGTAAGGACGGAAAGTTCGGGCGCAGCGAGACGGCGGGGCTGGAGCGCATGATCGCGGGCGTCGTGCGGCGGTATGCGGGCGACGACGCACGGCTCGAGCGCGGCGCGGCCGTGCTCGACGATCTCTACGAGGCTTTTCGGGGACTGGGGCTAAGGCACTAGCCCGCTACGGCCCAGCTCGGCGCCTCGATCCGGCGGTCGCCGTTCATGCGGCGCTCGGGGGCGGTCCACATCGCCGCACCCAGCAAGGCCAGCTGCCGGCGGTCCGCCGCACGCCGATCGGCCGTGGCGCGGGCCAGGACCTCACCAATGGTCACCTCCGGTGGGACCGGTCGGAACGACGACCACTCGTCGCGGAACCACTCACGAGAGGCGCGCAGGGCCGCCTCAGCCCCTTGCTCGGTTTCGAACAGCACGATGCAGGTTAGAATGTCGTTCCCCGCGTCGAGCAAGTGGCAGGAGACGAAGCCCGGGATGTCGCGGACGATCGGCATGAAGCCTTTTTCCGCGTAGTGGGCCGCCTGCTCCACCGTCCCCAGCCTCACCCGGTACCGCCTGATCACTCCGTGCATGAGCCCCCCTTCTTGTTCAGTTCGTGCGGGCGCGACGGCGGGGAAGCGCAAATCTCGCGCCTCCGTGCGCGCGAAGCGGCGGTGTTCCCCCTGTGACCCAACGCGCGCTCAGGCGACCGAACCAGCCACAAAACTGGGGCCGCCCCGTTACAGGTCACCGGTCTGGGCTCAGGAGACCGGGGCCTGTGCACGCGAAAAGGACCACAGGGTGAGGCTAGCGGCCCGGGTGTTTCCGGTCAAGCGCCGCGAGCCTCCCCTTTGGGTGCGTTCAGCCTTCGACGATGATGAGGTACTTCGAGTTGGCCCAGAACTTTGCCGGGTCAGCAATTTTCACCCCGTGTCCGGTGATTTTCCCGTCGTGATCGGGCGGCGTCTCGAGCGCCGACGTGTCCTGGCGCGAGACGATCCGGTATTCCTTGTCGGACTCGGGCAACGGCAGCTCCGTGAAATGACGCCGGTCCGCGACCGTGAAGACGCCGGGATCGAGGTTGCGGGACGGGACGAGCGTCTTCCCGCTCTTCCACAGGACGAAGAGGAATCGGGCGCCGCCCTCCTCCGTGATGATCCCCTTCTGCTCGAGCTCATCCTTGGTGCCGACCACGTAGTAGACCACGTTCGAGATCGTGGACATGTTCTCGAGCGTGTCCCGGAGGGCCGAATTCTCCGCGGTGAGCGTCTCAACCTGGAGTGTAAGGGCGTCGATCGTCTCCTTCTGATTGGCGATCACGCCCTGGAGGTTCTGCATGGTCGAGGCGAGGTCGTTCCGCAGGCTGTCGGAGAGTGTGGTGAGGTCCTTGATACGCTGCTCGCTCTCCTTGAGCCGCGGCTCGATCTCCTTCACCCGCGTGGTCATGTAGCGGATCTTCTGAATCAGCGTGTCGCGCGATGCGCGGAGCGGCGACTCGCCGGACACCTTGAGCGCTCGCGCCGGGACGTTCACCCGGGCCAGCTCGCGGCTGATCTCGCTCACGAGGCGGGTGTTCTCCGCGACCTCCTGCATCAACCGGTCGCGTTGGGACGACGCCTGGGACAGGCTGTCGATGCGCGCCTGTACCTCGGGGGACGGCCCCTGTTTGCACCCTGCGGCGATGAGCAGCGCGATCGGGAGCCACGCGCCGCGCGCAAGGCGACGGCAATTGCGGGTCATCTTTCTCAACCTCCTGCCAGGACTGGCGTGACGTAGGTCACAGGTGTCGGGCATCGACAACGGGGTCTGTTGGACAGGTGCTACACCGGAAGGCATTGCACAGTTCTCCACCATTATTACTCTTTTCGCCGCGAGGGCACAACGACCGAAATCACCGAGGGTTTGGCCACCCGGTCTGGCCACCCGACCTACGTCCTCTCGCGCTGGCTGTTCCTCCGCCTGCTCGGCGTGGTCTACCTCGTCGCCTTTGTCTCACTTGCGCTGCAAATCACGGGCCTCGTGGGAGAGCACGGCATCCTTCCCGCGGGCGGGTTCCTCGCACGGGCGCACGCCGCCTACGGGAGCGGGGCCTACCGCCTGTTCCCCACGCTCTGCTGGCTGGGCGCGAGCGATGGGATGCTGCACGCGTTGGCGTGGGGAGGGGCGGTCCTCTCCCTGCTGCTCGTGGCAGGGGTCGCGCAGGCCCCGGTCCTGCTGGTCCTATGGATCTGCTACCTGTCGCTCACCGTAGCCGGCCAGACCTTCCTCTGGTTCCAGTGGGACGGGCTGCTGCTCGAGACGGGGCTGTTGGCGGTGCTGTACGCGCCCATCCAGTTGCGACCCAGCCTGGTACGCGAGCCCGCGCCTTCCACGGCGATGCGGTGGCTCGTCTGGGCGCTCGTGTTTCGGTTGCTGTTCCTCTCAGGTATCACGAAGCTCGTGAGTGGCGACCCCACGTGGCTCCACCTCACCGCCCTCGACTACCACTTCTGGACTCAACCGCTTCCCCCCTGGCCGGCGTGGTACGCGCAGTGGCTCCCCGAATGGATGCACCGGGGGATGACTCTCGGGATCATCGCGATCGAGCTCCTGGTGCCGTGGCTGATCGCGGTTCCCGACCGCTGGGAGCGGTGGGGGCGTCGCGCGCGCTACACGGCGTGCGGGCTCCTGGTGTTCGGCCAGCTCGCGATCGCGCTGACAGGCAATTACGGGTTCTTCAACTTGCTGGCGATCGTCTTGTGCTTGTCGCTGCTCGATGACGACGCGCTCGGGCGGGTGCTGCCGCTCCGGCTCGCGGCCGGGGACCCGGAGCCCCGCTGGAAGCAGTACGCCATCCGCGGGCTCGCGCCGCTGCTCGGGCTGCTCGCCGCGCTGGCCTTCGCGCGCGAGATCTTACAGACGCTCCCCGGCACGCGCGGTGGGGGCGCCAATCCGCTGCTCGATGCCGTGGCGCCCCTGCGCTCGGTCAATGGGTACGGCTTGTTCCGCGTGATGACCACGGAGCGCTTCGAGATCGTGATCGAAGGCGGGGCCGACACCGTGCACTGGCGTGAGTATCAGTTCCGCTGGAAGCCGGGCGATCCGGCGCGCCGTCCGCCCTTCGTAGCGCCGCACATGCCGCGGCTCGATTGGCAAATGTGGTTTGCGGCGCTCAATCCGGAGGGCGCCCGGGACTGGCTCGTGCCCCTGTTGCGGCACCTGCTCCAGGGGACACCCGAGGTGCTTGACCTGCTCGGCGAGAACCCGTTTCCGAGCGGGCCGCCCCGTTACGTTCGGTTGGTCTACTACAAGTACCGTTTCAGTACGCCGACCGAGCGGGCCAGGGGCGGCGCCTGGTGGCAGCGGGAACGGGTGGGGTATCTGACGGAACCCTTGTATTGATTCCCCCTCCATCCGGCTTATCTTCCCGCCTCTTCTCGAGAGTGTGCTTCATGAAGGCAACCGACATTCGTCGCGGCCACGTCATCATGATCGACGGACAGCCGTGCCGCGTGATGGACTTTACGCACCGCACCCCAGGCAACCTCCGGGCCTTCGTTCAGGTGCGGCTGCGAAACCTCGTCACGGGGAACACGTTCGACACTCGCCTCGCCGCCACCGACTTTGTGGACGAGGCGCCGCTCGAGACCAAGGAGTTCCAGGTCCTGTATCGCGATCAAGGCGGCGTGCACGTGATGGATACGACGACGTACGAGCAGCACACGCTCGACGCCGAAGCAGTGGGCGATCACGCCGACTGGCTGCAGCCGGAGATGCACATACAGGTCGAGTGGCTGAACGGCCGCCCCGTGGGCATCGAGCTTCCGTCGGTCGTAGAGCTCACCGTCGTGCAGACATCTCCGGTCATGCGCAGTGCCACGAAGACGGCGAGCACCAAGCCTGCCAAGCTTTCGAATGGCGTGACGATCCAGGTGCCCGAGTTCATCTCCGAGGGTGAAAAAGTGCGGGTGGACCCCCGCGAAGGCGCCTATTTGGAGCGCGCCAAGTAGGCCCCCCCGATTGGGTAGGGCAGGGCAGCAGGCGCGCACGTAAATTGAGTGGCAGTGCCGACCCCGGGGGCTCGCCCCGGGGTTTCGTTATCACTGACAGGATTGTCTATGCACTCGGCCGCACGGCTCGACACACTCGGTACAGAACAGGCGTACGTAGTCCTCGCTGCGGCGAGGCGTCTCGAGGCCGCGGGGCACAAAGTCGTGCACCTGGAGATCGGCGAGCCGGACATGCCGACTCCCCCCCACGTGGTCGAGGCCGGTGTGCGTGCGTTGCGTGACGGCCTCACTCGCTACGCCCTCGCCGCAGGGGTCCCGGAGCTGCGCGACGCGATCGCACGCTCCCTGGCGGCGCGCGGCGTCCGCGCCACGGCGGAGAACGTTGTGGTCACGCCCGGGGCGAAGCCGGCATTGTTCTGCACGGCGCTCTCGCTGATCGCGCCGGGCGACGAGGTGCTCTGCCCCGACCCGGGATTCCCGATCTACGAGTCCGTGGTCCGCTTCGCGGGTGGGCGGCCGGTCTACTATCCGTTGGACGAGACGCGGGAGTTCGGGCCACACGTGGAGGCGATCGCGCAGCGGATCACGCCCCGCACCCGTGTGCTCATCCTCAACCTGCCGCACAACCCCACCGGCGGCGTGGCCACGGCGCGCGACCTCGCGGCGCTCGCAGAGCTGGCACAACGTCACGATCTGTGGGTCATCTCGGACGAGGTGTACGGACAGATCCGCTACGATGGGCGGCGCGACAGCATTGCCGGGCTCCCCGGCATGTCGGACCGCACCGTGATCGTGGACGGGTTTTCGAAGGGATACTCGATGACGGGCTGGCGGCTGGGCTACGGCGTCATGCCGGTCTCGCTCACCGACGCCATGACCACGCTCATCATCAACAACGTCTCCTGCACGGCGACGTTCGTGCAGTATGCAGGAATCGCGGCGCTCACGGGGCCGCAGGATGCGGTCACTCGTATGGTGGCGGGACTTCGTACCAAGCGCGATCTTCTGGTGCGCGGCCTGAACGCGATCGATGGGATCAGCTGCGCGTCGCCGGCGGGCGCCTTCTATTGCTTCCCCGACATCAGTGGAGTGCTCGAGCGCACGGGCCTCACCTCCAAAACGTTTGCCGAGCGGCTGCTCGCGGAGCGGCACATCGCCGTACTCGCTGGAACGGCGTTCGGGCCGGGGGGCGAGGGGCACCTGCGGCTGTGCTACGCCACCGAGCCGGCGGAGTTGGAGCGGGCGCTCGCCGCGATCAGCCGTTTCGTGGGGAAGTTGGCGCCGGTTCCAGCTGCCTGAGGTTTCCCACCCTGAAGGGTGGGCCCTGGGCAGGCTTGACCTTCAGAGGTCGTCAGCTATTGTTAGGGAGACAATCGACGACTCGTGGTGATTTGCCGCGTATTGCCGCCACGTTAAACAAGGTGCTAAAAAGCGACCGCCCGCGGCAGTTGTTGCCCGGGTTTTTTTGTTGAGGCTCACATGCCGGCTACCATCGCTTCTCCGCCGCTCACCGCCCGGCCGCTCCGCTGCCGCAGCTGTGGGACCGAGCGCGCCGCCGTCCCGACCGCCATCTGCGAGCAGTGTCTCGGGCCCCTCGATCCGGTCTACGAGCCGGGACGCCGGCTGCCGGACCGCGAGACCATCGCCGGCCGGGCGCCTTCCCTGTGGCGCTACAAGGAATGGCTGCCGTTCGACGGCGATGCGGTATGGTCGCTCGACACCGGGTTCACGCCCCTAGTCGACGCTCCGGCGCTCGCACGGCGCTGCGGCGTGGCGCGGGTGTGGGTGAAGAACGACACGGTGTCCCATCCATCGCTCTCCTTCAAGGACCGCGTCGTGGCCGCGGCGATCAACGCGGCCGCCGCCTTCGGACTCGAGACCATCGGCTGCGCGTCCACCGGCAACCTCGCGAACGCCGTCGCGGCGCACGCGGCACGGGCCGGCCTCAAGGCATGGATCTTCATCCCCGACGAGCTCGAGGCCGGCAAGGTCATCGGCACCAGCGTGTACGGCGCCCGCCTCGTACGGGTGCGCGGGACGTACGACGACGTGAACCGGCTGTGCGCCCAGGTCGCGGATCGGTTCGGGTGGGGGATCGTGAACGTCAATCTGCGGAGCTACTACGGCGAGGGGTCGAAGACCGTCGCGTACGAGATCGCCGAGCAGCTCGGGTGGCGGCTGCCGACGGCGGTCGTCGCGCCCATGGCGGGCGGCTCGCTCCTCTCGAAGCTGCGCAAGGGGTTCGGCGAGTTTCTCGAGGCGGGGCTGGTACGGGGCAAGCTGCCGCGACTGTACGGCGCGCAGGCCGCCGGGTGCGCTCCGATCGTCCGCCTGGTGGAGCGCGGCGGCGATGTGCTCGAGCCTGAAGTGCCGCAGACCATCTGCCGCTCCCTCGCGATCGGCAGTCCCGCGGACGGCGTGTTCGCCGCCCGGGCAATGCGGGAGACCGGCGGGTGGGCCGCGGCGGTGAGCGACCCGGAGCTGGTCGCGGGGATCCGCTTTCTCGCCGAGGACACGGGCGTGTTCGCGGAGACGGCGGGGGGCGTCACCGCCGCGGGCGCGCTTACGCTGGCGCGCGCGGGCCGACTCGAACCCCGGGACGAAGTGGTGCTCTGTATCACGGGTCACGGCTTGAAGACGCTCGAGGCGGTGCAGGGAGCGGTCCCCGCAGCTCCGGTCATCGCGCCGCGGCTGCGGGAGGTGACGACTCTTGTGGAGGAGGAACGGACATGGCCATCACGCTGAACCTGCCATCGGTGCTCGCCGCCCACACGGGCGGCGCCCGGACGATCGAGGCGACCGGCCGGACGCTGGGCGAGGCCGTGGCCGACGTGGCCGCGCGCTACCCCGCCCTCGCGCCCCGGCTCCGGGACAAGGAGGGAAAGCCCTATCCCTTCGTCAACTTCTATTTGAACGATGAAGACGTGCGGTTCCGCGGCGGCTTCGCGGCCCCGGTGCAGGACGGCGACGAGGTGACCGTTATCCCGGCGATCGCGGGGGGCTGAGCCCCGCGTCTGCAGCGGCGATCCGGGCCAGCCCGGCCCAATCGATGTCGCCCCAACCGCGGGCGACGCCGGAGAGGTAGCGGTCCCGAATCAGGCTCGCCAGCGGCATGGGCGCGGCGACTTCGTCCGCGGCGCCGAGCGCCAGGCGGACATCCTTCAAGCCGTACTTCAGCTTGAACCCGGCAGGCTCGTAGCGCTCTTCGACGATCAGCTTGCCGTAGTTCTCGTAGATCGGCGAGCGGAACAGCCGGCCGTTCACGACATCCAGCAGCTCGGCGGGCGCGACGCCGTACTTGCGCGCCAGCGCGAACGCCTCGCCCATCGCTTCGATCGCCGCCGCGAGCAGGAAGTTACCCGCGAGCTTGATCACGTTGGCTCGCGGTGGATCATCGCCCGCGACGATCACACCCTGGCCCATGGCGTCGAGCACCGGGCCAATACGCTCGAGCGCCTGCGAGGGTCCGGCGGCCACGATCCATAGTTGCTTTGCCTCGGCCGCTTCCGGCCGCCCGAAGACCGGCGCGGCGACGTACGTTTGACCGGCGGTCTCATGGCGCTCGGCGAGCCGGCGGGACAGCGCGAGGCTGATGGTGCTCATGGAAATATGGATCGCCCCACGGGGGAGCGCCGCCACTGCGCCGTCGGGGCCGAGCATCACGTCTTCGAGCGCAGCGTCATCCGCCACCATTGTGACCAGCACCTCGGCGTCGCGCACGGCGGCGGCGGGACTGTCGGCCACGACGGGGTTGAACTGCTTGAGCTGGTCCGCACGGGCGCGCGTCCGATTGTAGACCGTGAGCGTGTGGCCCGCCTGCAACAGGTGCCGCGCCATCGGCAGGCCCATGCCGCCGAGTCCGATGAATGAGATTTTCATATGTTCAAGGTAAACGAGGCCAGGATGAAAGCGATTCGGGTACACACGCCGGGCGGCCCGGAGGCGCTGCGGTACGAGGAGATCGAGCGGCCCGCCCCGGGCCCCGGCCAGGTGCTCGTAAAGATCGAAGCTGCGGGCGTGAACTTCATCGACGTGTACCAGCGCACAGGGCACTACAAGGTCCCGCTGCCGGTCACGCTGGGACAGGAAGCGGCGGGGACTGTGAGCGCCGTTGGCCCCGGCGTGGCCGCACCCAAAGTTGGGGAGCGCGTCGCGTATGCGAGCCTGCTCGGCGCGTATGCCGAGTACGCCGTGGTGCCGGCCGACCGGGTCGTGGTGTTGCCGGACGGCGTGAGCACGAAGCAGGGCGCCGCCGTAATGCTCCAGGGCATGACGGCGCACTACCTCGCGACTTCGACCTACGCCTTGAAGCCCGGGGATGCATGCCTGTCGCACGCCGCCGCGGGCGGCGTGGGTCTCTTGCTCTGCCAGATCGCCAAACTCCGGGGCGCACGAGTGCTCGGCACGGTCTCGACGCGCGAGAAGGCCGCCCTGGCACGCGGGGCCGGCGCCGATGAGGTCATCCTGTACACCGAGCAGGACTTCGAGACTGAAGTGAAGCGTCTGACGAACGGAGCCGGGCTGCAGGTGATCTACGATTCCGTCGGCAAGACGACGTTCGAGAAAGGCTTGAGCTGCCTCGCGCCCCGGGGCATGATGGTCTTGTACGGTCAGTCGAGCGGACCGGTGGGACCGTTCGACCCGCAGGTGCTGAGCCAGAAGGGCTCGTTGTTCCTCACCCGGCCCACGCTGGCGCACTACATCGCGACGCGCGCCGAGCTGCTCGGGCGGGCAGGCGAGGTGTTGGGCTGGATCAAGAGCGGAAGACTGACGGTGCGCATCGAGCGCGAGCTCCCGCTCGCGCAAGCGGCGGAGGCGCACAGGTTGCTGGAAGGACGCAAGACCACGGGGAAGGTGTTGCTGATTCCCTAATCTTCGGTCACCGGGAGTGGTTCGTATGACGTCGCCTACCCGTCCGCTCGGCTCGAGCGGGCTCGATATCACGACCGTCGGCTTCGGCGCGTGGTCGGGAGGCGCTGAGGCGGGCGAACCCGCGGAGCGGTTATATTTCCAGCGACGCGGGCTCGCCCGCGCCTCGCACCGGGAGCGGTCCGGCATCTCGGCCGGACCTAGGCGTTGCCCAATCGGCCCCCCGGCAGCGGTCCTACAACAATGGGAGCATCCCATGCCTTCGCAACGCAACGATCTCCAGCACAGCGCCGTGGTCGTAATCGACATGGCGAACGATTTCGTCTATTCCGGTGGCGTGATCGCCGATGCCGGCGGCCCCGACTACCAGCAGCGCGCCCAGCGTCTCATCGCACCGCTGGGCCGCCTGCTCGCCGCGGCGCGGCGTGCCGGCGTCACGGTGGTGTACGCGACCGACGCCCACACGCCGGGCGACAGCGAGCTCCGGAAGTGGCCGCCGCACGCCATGGCAGGCAGTTGGAACGCCGAGATCGTCCCCGGACTCGCGCCCGAGCCCGGCGACATCGTGCTCGGCAAACAGACCTACAGCCCGTTCTTGAACCCGGCGTTCGAGCGTACCCTAGCGGAGCGGGGGTTGACCCGACTCTACGTCACGGGTCTGCACACCGACTGCTGCGCGCGGCACACGTCGGGAGACGCCTTCCAGCGTGGGTATGATCTCGTGTGGGTGACGGATGCGCTGCAGGCGTTCACCGACGAGGCGCATCAGGCGGGCCTCGAGTACTTCAAGACCTGGTACGCGACCGACCCGGCGCGCCAGCTCAGGACCGTGGACGAGCTGGTGGGTGAGTGGACGGCTGTGCCGGAGCCGGCGGTGGCTTAGGGCGCGCTTGTCGCTGGGCGGCGCGCACCCACACCCGCACTTCCGCGGGCGTGGGGCGCGCGCCGCCCCCCCCGCCCCGCACCATGTTCCACACCGAGTCGGGGTCGGAGCCGGCCAGCGCCTCGACACTCTCCACCCCGCCGCCGATCAGGACGGCCGCGTGCGCGGTGCCGATGCCTCGGAGTGTCGCGAGGCGCGCCGCGTCGTGCGCCGCGCGCGCGTCGCGCGGGCTCAGGTTGGCGCGGTAGGCGAGCTCCGCCACCGGGCTCTGCGCGACCCGGAACACGGTTTCCCACCCAGCTCCGCGCAATCGCGCGATCACCCCGTTCGTCACGCCCGGCAGATCGCGCAGCGCTGGCGTCGTGGAGCTCACGGTCCAGTGGTCGATCCCGATGAGCACGAGCAGGACGAATGCCGCGGAGCCGACCAGGGTTCGCCGGGTGGTATGCGGCGCGAGCAGGCGATAGAGCGACCACACCTCGAGCGCGAAAAACGGGAAGCCGAGGAAGCCGATCAGTGGCATCTCGAAGATTTTCAGGCGCTCGAGGAACGGGACCGTGTAGATCCAGCGGCCACGCGCCATGGCATTGAACGATTCCCACACCACCCCGGCGAAGAGGCCTGCGGCCATGAGCCGTGCGATGCGTCCCCAGCTGCCCCCGGCGATATCCGCAAACAGCGAGTGCGCGGGATCGCGCCGGTACAACAGCGGCTCGGCGATGAGCCACACCGCACCCCAGGTGAGCGAGTAGAGATAGCGAGGGAAAACCAGCACAGCCGCTAGCAGTCCCCAGCCGACCCAGCCGGCGATCTCCAGATGCCGCGGCTCGAGGGTGAAGCTGCGGAGCCTCAGATCGTGCCACACCCCCAGGCGGTCCAACAGGCGCTCGGGGAGCAGCACGGCGGGGACGACCGTGGCGAGCGACACCGTGATCCCGATCCAGCGCTCGAGGCGGCTCGCCGGCAGGAAGACGTAGTACCAGTCCCGCAGGCGAAAATTGATCGCCTCGAACAGGAACCAGATCACCGCCGACCACCACAACATCACCACGAGCTCGCGGGGCCGGGCGAGGAGCGACTCACCGCCCAGCATGACCACCACCTCGTCGAGGATGACGAGGGTAGGGTACCAGGCCAGGACGTAGAACCAGGTGGGGACAGGCGGGATCTCGTAGCCGAGCAGCAGGACGGCGGCGATCAGCACGACCGCCGCCGTTGCGAGTCTCACCCGGGTCAATGCGGCAACCGCGGCCGCAGGAAGCCGTAGGTCCACGTTCCATGCCCTCCGCCCAAACACGCCCGAATCTTAACGCGACGTAACGATCGGTCGGAACACGAGATCCTGGTAATCGAAGCTGAAGTCCGCGAGCGGCGACACCGCCGCCATCTGGAACCGATCGATAGATCCGTCCGGGGTGAGCGCGAAGGTCACATACGCGTCCTCGAGGTGCTTCGTGCGCCAGCGCGCGATGAACGTGTCGTACTGCCAATGCTCGAGGTCACCCACGAATGCGGGGGAGCGGCCGAACCGGAGGACCAGCCGGCCATTCTCGAAGGCCACGCTGGCGTCTCCGTACAGCTCGTCGCGGTACGATCCCGCGTACCTGGCCAGCGGCAGGGACGGCCGAGACGCCGAATCCCGTTCCGCGCGGGTGGCCTTGAGCGTCGAGTCGGCGCCGCCTCGGGCGAGCTGTTCGGCCTGGGCGAACGCCGCCACCCAGTCCCCGCGCGGCCGGGGCGCGCCGAGCAGATCGTCGAGCAGCCGGTAGGTGAGCGCGGCCATCAGGTCCGCTTCCGAGTTGGTGAGGATCACGATGCCGAGCTTCTCGGTCGGCACGAGCGTGATCTGCGACGACATCCCGGCGAGGCCGCCCGTGTGCGACACGAGCTTGCGCCCCTGGTAGTCCCGCACTCGCCAGCCCAGCGCGTATTCGGCAAAGTTGGCCCGCAGCGCTGCGAGCGGGGGTGGGGGGTCCGCAATGGGCAGGATGGTCTGGCCCGACCACATCTCGCGCGCCTGCCGCTCACTGAACAGGCGTCCGCCTGCATAACGGCCCGAGTCGAGCCGACAGACGAGCCACCGTGCCAAATCCGTCACGTTGGAGGCGATCCCCCCGGCGGGGGCAATGTTGTCGACCGAATCGAGCGGGACGACCTGCAGCTTGCCGTCCTCCATCGCGTGCGGCGCGGCGGCGTTTCGACTCGACGTGAAGAATGCCGTGGTCGTCCCGGACTCGGTCATGCCGAGCGGCGTGAAGATGCGGTTCTTCACGAAGTCGTCCCAGTTCTGGCCGGCGACGGCGGGGAAGATCTCGCCGGCCACAATGTAGAGCACGTTGTCGTACGCGTAGGCGCTCCGGAAGCTCGACACGGGCCTGGCGAAGCGGATCCGGGAGGCGATCTCGCCCCGGTTGTAGTTCGAGTGGAACCACAACAGGTCGCCCGCGCCCAGGCCCAGGCCGCTCCTGTGCGTCACGAGATCTCGCACCGTGAACTCGCGGGTCACGTAGGGGTCGTACAGCTGGAACCCCGGGAGGAACTTGGTCACGGCATCGTCCCACGAGAGCTTCCCCTCGTCGGCCAGGATCGCGAGCGCGGCGGTGGTGAACGCCTTGGTGTTCGAAGCGATCTGGAACAGCGTGTGGGCGTCCACGCGGGCGGTGTCGCTCAGCGTGCGCACGCCGTAGCCCTTCGCGAACACGACCCGGCCGTCCTTCACGACGGCGATGGCGGCTCCCGGCGTCCGGAGCGCCTGGAGTCCTCGGGCGACGTAGGCGTCGAAGTCCTTCTGGCGAAAGCTCTGCCCCGGGGTCCCGGAGGGGGCGAAGAGCGCCAGCCCCGCGGTGACGAGGGCGATCCTCACGGCGATCGAGCTCGGTCTACAATCCGGTGGATAGGCGCACCACCACGTTCCGGCCCTCCCCAAACGCGAACACCTTATAGCGGCTGAGAAAGTCAGTGTACCGTGTGTTCGTGGCGTTGCGGACTCGGACCTCGAGATAGATCAGGCGGCCGCCAACGGTCTGTTCGAGCCCCGCCCCCAAGTTAAGAAGCTGGTACGCCGGGGTCTGCTCGTCGAACGGCCCGAGCCGTGTCTGGCGTGTGACCGCCTGGAGCCCCGCGCTTAGGTAGACTCGTTCTGCCCACCGGAGCCCGGTCGTGTGCCATTCTGCCTCGACGTCGGCGCGCGGCGCGGGCGTGAGCGGCAGCGGCTCGTTCGTGTCCTCGTTGGTGCCCCGCACGGCGTCCACTCTGGCGCGCACGGTGAGTACCGGTGCGGCCACGACCTCCGCACCCGCCTCCGCGCCCACAAGCACCGCCCGCGCCTGCTGGTAGCGATAGATCGCGAGCCCGGACCCCGGGTCGGTCGCGCCGGTCGGCGCGATATAGAGGTAGCTACCGATCTGGTTGCGATACGCGGCGAGTTCGCCTCGCACACGGCTGCTCTGCCACCGGACGCTCAGGTCGGCGTTGAAACTCACCTCCGGGCGCGCGGTCGGCAGCCCGATCTCGTATCGGTCCTCCCCCAGGTGGGGCCCGTTGGTGAAGAGCTCGAACAGGGTCGGCGCGCGGAACGCGCGGCCGGCGTGCGCCGCGATTGCGAGCCCCGGCGCGGCGCGATAAACGGCTCCCAGGTTCGCGGTCAGCGCAGAGGCGTTCCGCGTTTGCGCCGAAACCTGAAGTGCGGCATTGGAGTCGGCGCTCAAGTGGCGGGCATCGCCTCGGGTGCCGATCAGCAGGGTCCAGCGACCCAGGGTGGCCGTCTCGAGCGCGAATACCGCGCCGCCGACAGTGCGGGCCGTGGGGACAAGGGGCTCGATGCCGCGCGTCTGGTTGTCCTGGTACAGGCCGGAAACGCCTACTGTGCCGGTGAGTCCGCCGGGCGAAGAGTGGTGCAGCAGGACGTCCGTCGAATAAGTGTTCAACAGCAGATCGAAGTTCGGGGTCGAATCCCCGTTGCGACTCTGGTCGGACACTTCCTGGAGGGAGTGACGCTGCCACTGGGACTTCGTCTCAAGGCGCACCCCACCGATCACGCTGTTGCTCGCGAGCTGCAGCCGATTGTCGGACAGCCGGCGGAGCGGCCCGTCCGTGTTGTCGGCGGGCACCGGAGGGCCATCGAGCAACCCGAACGAGCCTCCATACCTCGTATAGCGAAGGGTGACCGAGCCGCGATCCCCGTGCAGGCCCGCCACCGCTTCCCCGTTGATGGCGTGGAACGCGGTGTTGTAGATATCGCCCGTGGGCGTGGAGTCGTTGCCCGGCGGCGTGTGGAAGTTGTCCGCGCGACGCCCGATGCCGGTCACGCTCCACCCGAACCGGCCGCTCGCCCCCTCCGCTCGAAGGACCGTCCCCACTTCGTTGTTGTTGGTCGCGCCGTACAGCTCGGCGGCGCCCCGCATGAAGGCTGGACGACCGCGGCCGTCGGGCACCTCGTTGGGGATCACGTTGATCACACCGCCGATCGCGTCCGAGCCATAGAGCACGCTCGCCGGCCCGCGGATCAGCTCCACGCGCTCGGCCAGCCGGGCGTCCACGGAGGGGCCGTCCTCGTCACTCCACGAGTAGTCCTCGAGGCGCTGTCCGTTATCGAGCACCAGCACGCGCGGTCCCGTGAGTCCTCTAATGACTGGTTTGCCCACTTGCTCGCCCGTGCTCAGCGTACGGACACCCGGGATCTGGTCCAGCGCGTGCGCGAGCGACACCTCGTGAGCGTGCCGCAGTTGCTCACCCGAGAGCTCTGCGGTCGGCAGCGGTGAGGCGAGAGGGCTAATCGCGGACCGAGTGGCGGTGACCGTGACCGCATCCACGTGCAGCGCGCTGGGTCGCAGCACGAGAGCCAGCGGCAGGCCAGGCACGGCAGCGGTCGCAACGATTGGCGCGTAACCCAGGCGGCGAACGACCAGGGTGTACCGACCTGTGGGCAGTTCGGCGACCCGGAACATTCCGTCCGCCTTAGTCACCAGCGTCAGGCCGAGTTCGGCCACGCTGACGGTCGCCGCTGCGAGGGGATGGCCGGCCGTGTCGACCACCGTGCCGCGCAGTGTGTCGCCGCCTGGCAGCAATGACGCGAGGAGCGCCGCAATGGTCAGAGTCACCGCTTGTCTCCCGGGAAATGACGAACGGCTCGCAGCATACCCTGCCGAGGGAAACGTCGCAAGCCGCCCAGAAAACACGTGGGGCCCGACCTGATGAATGCGGCCGGGCCCGTCTGCGCGCGAACTACGCGCTCAATCCTTCTAGCTAGACGCTTGACCCCCTTCCCGTGAGAACGGTCACGCGTCTTCTGCCGCCCGCTTGTACATCCAGTACTCGGGGCCGGCCTGCGCCTCCGGCCAGTCGGCGATATGCTCCTGGCCGCGCCAGCGCTCGTCGCTCGGACCGGCGCGCCACGGCTCGGCGTCGCAATGGAGATCGCCGCGCCACGCGTCGTCGTCAGCCCATTCGTCCGGTCGCCAAGACTGTGTCATACATCACTCCTCGTCGGCCGCGCCGTGCGGCCGTAGTCCCTGACTCGCAAGGCGTGTGCCCGGCGGGGAGCGTGCGGGACAAGTCGGCTCGTGCTATAAGGATAGAGGGTCCACCGGTTGGGACCACCAGCGCCCGGCTTGTCGCAAAGTCAGCCGCGCTGCCGCGCTCCGACACTAACATCCAGCGTGACCGCGATCACCATGCGCTTGCGTGGGAGGCGATTTACGTTCGTGGTGACATGAGCGTCCGGTCGATCAACCCCGCCACCGGCGAGGTGCTCGAGACCTTCCAGGAGACGGCGGCCGACGAGCTCGCCCGGATCCTCGAGTGCGCCGACGCCGCGTCGCGCGAGTGGTGCCGCACGCCGGCGGCGGAGCGCGCGGAGCGGCTGCGCGCCGCCGCGCGCGTCCTCCGCGAGCGCAAGGACACATACGCCCGCACGATGGCGCTGGAGATGGGCAAGCCGCTGGCGCAAGGCGTGGCGGAAGCCGAGAAGTGTGCCTGGGTGTGCGACTACTACGCGGACCATGGGCCCGCCTTCCTGGCCGATGAGCCCCACCCGACCGACGCCTCACGGAGCTACGTGCGGTTCGAAGCGCTGGGTCCGGTGCTCGCCATCATGCCGTGGAATTTCCCGTTCTGGCAGGTATTTCGCTTCGCTGCGCCGGCCCTGGTGGCTGGGAACGCCGGCATCCTGAAGCATGCTCCCAACGTGCCGCGCTGTGCGCTCGAGATCGAAACCGTCTTCCACGACGCCGGCTTCCCGGGTGATCTGTTCCGGGCGGTATTCCTGTCGAACGAGGCCGCCGGCGCCGTCATCGCCGACCAGCGGGTGCGCGCCGTGACGCTCACCGGCTCGGACCGCGCGGGGAGCCAGGTGGCGGAGCAGGCGGGTCGACACCTGAAGAAGACGGTGCTCGAGCTCGGCGGCAGCGATCCGTTCATCGTGCTCGAGGACGCCGATCTCGACCGGGCCGCGACCACGGCGGTGGAGGCGCGTCTCATCAACAGCGGCCAGAGCTGCATCGCCGCCAAGCGCTTCATCGTGGTGGAGCGCGTGGCGGAGCGGTTCCTCGAGCGGTTCACGAGCGAAATGCGCGCCAGGAGGGTGGGCGATCCTCTCGACCCAGCGACCCAAGTCGGACCACAGGCGCGGCTCGATCTGCGCGAGAATCTGCATCGACAGGTGCAAGAGTCGGTGAAGCGCGGCGCCCGACTGGTCCTCGGTGGCGAGGTCCCCGCCGGCCGGGGCGCCTTCTACCCGCCCACCGTGCTCAGCGCTGTGGAGCCCGGGATGCCCGCGTTCGATGAAGAGACCTTCGGCCCCGTCGCGGCCGTGATCCGCGCCCAGGACGAGGCGGACGCGATCCGCATCGCGAACGCGTCGCCGTACGGACTGGGGGCGTCCGTCTGGACTGCGGACTCGGAGCGCGGCGAGCGCATCGCGCGCGAGATCGAAGCGGGAAGCGTGTTCGTGAACGGGCTCGTCCGGTCCGATCCGCGGCTGCCCTTCGGCGGCGTGAAGCGTTCCGGCTATGGGCGCGAGTTGTCGGCGTACGGCCTGCGCGAGTTCGTGAACATCAAGACGGTGTGGGTGGCGTGAACGTCCGCGTCGGCACCTCGGGCTACAACTTCCCCCAGTGGAAGGGCCCGTTTTACCCGGCCAAGATTCGCGAATCCGAGCTGCTCCCGTACTACGCCCAGCGGCTCTCCACGGTGGAGATCAACTACACCTTCTATCGCATGCCGAATGCGAAGACGGTCGCCGGCTGGGATGGGGCGACTCCTCCCGGATTCACGTTCGTCCTCAAGGCGCCGCAACGCATCACCCACATCGCCCGGCTCCGGGACGTGGACGACCCGCTGCGCTACTTCCTCGAAACGGGACGCAAGCTGGGCCCCAAGCTCGGGCCGATCCTGTTTCAGCTTCCGCCCAATTTCAAAAAGGATCTGGACCGCCTGAACGACCTGCTCACGCAGTTCCCGGCGGATCTGCGGTGTGCCTGGGAGTTCCGGCACGAGTCGTGGTTCACGGACGACGTTTACGAAGCGCTGCGCGTCGGCAACGCGGCGCTGTGCGTGGCGGACACGGAGGTGGGCCATACGCCGCTCGTGGCGACCGCCGACTTCGGCTACATGCGACTGCGCGACGAAGGTTACAAAAAAAAGGATCTCGAGCAGTGGGCCAAGACGGTAAAGGATTTGGGGAAGGGATGGGGGGATGCGTTCATCTTCTTCAAGCACGAGGAGTCGGGGATCGGGCCGAAGCTGGCGCAGCAGTTCGTCTCGCTTCTTGCGCCCTAGGCTCGCCCAGCTCGCGCCGCTTCAAGCGGGTGACTCCTTGGCGCGCGTGTTCAAGGTATCCGACAAGCCTAAGTTAGGTTCGCGACCTCCTCCACGCGATGGGCAACCAGCAAGCCGTCTCGCACGGGGATCACGGACGCAATCCAACGCGGGTCAGCCTGAACGCGCCGCGTCAGCTCGCGCACACCGCGCGTCGCGGGGCTCGTGTCGCGGCGCTCGAAGATGCGCCCACTCCACAGCATGTTGTCGACCAGGAGCAGCCCACCGGGTCGGAGTTTGGTCGTGATGACATCGAGCGCCTTCGGGTAGTCCTGCTTGTCGATATCGTTGAAGATGACGTCGAACGGCCCCGCAGCCTGTTGCAGGGTCGCCACCGCCTCCCCGACGTGGAACTGGACGACATCGGCCAAGCCGAGGGCCACGAGGTTCTCCCGCGCCTCGCGCGACAGCCGGTCGTCCCACACGACATGGTGCACGATCCCTCCGCCGTTTTCCTTCACCGCACGGGCGAACCACGCGGTCGAGTATCCGAACCCGGAGCCGAGCTCGAAGACCTGTCGAGCGTTGCTGAGACGTGTCAGCAAGTAGCACAGGTGTCCCGTCGCCGGGCCGATGATGGGAAACCCCGTGCGCCGCGCCTCGACTTCCAGCTCGGCGAGCCGCGCGGCACGCGGGGGCACGAGCTCGTCCATGTACGCTGCCACGCGTCGCGACAGGAGATTCATGGCTACGCCTCCACCGTCAGTCTCCGGTAGATCGACAGATGCCGTAGCGCTGCGGCCTTCTTACCTACCTTCTCGTACAACCGCGCCACATTGTAATGCGCGTCCGCCAGCCGGGGGTCCGTCGCCAACGCCCTCCGGTACGCTTCGATCGCATCACCCGGGTGGTTCAGGTCTTCCAGCGCGATCCCCAGGTTGAATGCCGCGGTGGTGTGGTCGGGACTTTCGCGCAGCGCGAGCCGGTAGTGCCGCTCCGCCTCCTCGATCATCCCCTGCTCGTGCAAAAGCCGGCCGAGATTGACGTGGGCGTCGGCGTGATGGGCATCGAGCTCCAGGGCACGCCGGTACGCGTCCCGCGCCTCGCCGGGCTCGACGGCCTCGAGCTCGAGCCCGAGCTCGTACCAGTCTGCGGCGTCCAGGTCGCCTTCGGCCGCGCGCGCCGCCTGCGCCGTACGTCGGGCGATCGGTGCCGCCCGGGTCGCGAGATCCGACACCGCGAAATCGAGATGCGTCTGCCCCGACTCGGGATTCCACGCGGTGTACCCGTCACTCACCACAATGCGGTCGCCCTCGGCCGTGATACGCAGTTCGGCAAGCGAGCGGCCGCGGGGCAACTGGTGCCGCAGCTGCTTGAGCGCATGACGGATCCGCCGCGTCGGAATCCGGGCGGCCACGAGTGCCTTCGCCGTCCGCAGAATGACCAGATCCTGGAAGGAGAACTGGAGCTTGTGTCGAGTTCCGCGACCGGACCGGGAGGGGGGCGTCAAAAAACCGTCGCGCGCGAAGCCTCGCACCTGCGCGACGGTCAATCCCAGCAGCCTGGCGACGTCCCGGGACGTGTATCCCTTCATCCCCTATTGTCTCCTAGCCCCTGGCACCTCCCACCTTGCGCTTGGCGACCGGAGCCGCTTTCGATGCCTTGCCCTCGACCCGTTTCGCCGGCTTGCGCTCGCCCGCCGTCCCTTTCGCCTTGAGGCTCGCCTTGAGCGCTGCCATCAGGTCGATGATCTGCGTCTTCGGCGCCTCGGCCGGCTCCTCAGTGATCTCCTTGCCCTCGACCTTGCGCTGAATCTGCTCGAGCACCCGTTTGCGTACGTTGTCCTCGTACTTGTCGGGTTCGAAGGCTTCCGACGCCGCTTGCTCCACCAGCTGCACGGCGAGCTGCAGCTCCGGTTTCTTGACCTCGATCTTCGGGATCGGCACGTCGGCGATCGAGCGGATTTCGTTGGCGTAGCGCAGCTGCTCCATGACGAGCCCGTTCGCCTCGGGACGCACCGAGATGAGGTACTGCTTGCCGCGCGCCGCGTATTGCCCCACCGCCACGCGCTTCGTCTGCTTGAGGGCCTCCGCCAGCAGCCGATAGGCGCGGTCCCCGCCCTTGTCGGGGCCGAGGAAGTACGATTTCTCGACGACCTTCCGGTCCACCTGCTCCGCAGGCACGAACTCCGTGATCTCGATCGTGTTGGTGGACTTCTCTTCGAGGGCCTTCAGCTCCTCGGGCTTGAAGATCACGTACTGCCCCTTCGTGAACTCGTAGCCCTTCACCATCTCGTCCTTTTCGACCTTGTCGCCGTCCTTGGAGCAGACGTACTGCTGCTTCAGACGCGCGCCGTCCTTCTTGTGCAGCCAATTGAAGCTGATGGCGGCCGACGATTCGCCGGTGGAGAACATCTTGATCGGCACGGAAACGAGGCCGAAGGACAGGGTGGCGGAACCAAGCGGGTGTGCGCTCATGGGTTAAGATTTCACCCCAATGCCTGCAAAACGGAAGCCCGGGCCTGATCCCCTCAGTACCTACCGCGCCAAGCGGTCGTTGGACCGTACGCCGGAGCCGGGCGCCCGTCCGGCGACCGCGGGCCCCCCCCCGTCCGCGGGCGGCCTCTTCGTGGTCCACATGCACGCCGCCCGGCGGCTCCACTGGGACCTGCGTCTCGAGATGGATGGCGTGCTCAGGTCCTGGGCGGTCCCGAAGGGCCCCTCGCCCAACCGGGCGGACAAGCGGCTCGCGGTCCACGTCGAAGACCACCCGCTCGAGTACGGCGATTTCGAGGGGATCATTCCCGAAGGGAACTATGGCGCCGGCGCGGTGATCGTGTGGGACCGCGGGCGCTGGGTGCCGCTCGAGGATCCCGTGGAGGGGATGAGAAAGGGGAAGCTGTTGTTCGAGCTGCAGGGCTACAAGCTCAAGGGCAAGTGGACCCTCGTGAAGCTCAAGAAGGGCGAGAAGGAGTGGCTGCTCATCAAGGAGAAGGACGCCTACGTGTCGGCGGACAGCGCGCTGCCGCCGGAGTCGGTGCTATCCGGACTCACGGTCGAGGAGCTCAAGGCGGGGAAGGACCGGGCGGCGCCGGTCTTGAAGGCGCTCGCGCGTCTCAAGGCGCCGCGCCGCGCCGTGACGGTCGCAGAGGCGGAGCCGATGCTCGCCGAGACGCGTGAGCAACCGTTCTCGAAGCCCGGATGGCTGTTCGAGCTCAAGCTCGACGGATACCGCGTCCGTGCCGGGCGCGAGCAAGCAGAGGCGCGCTTGTTGACGCGCAAGGGGAACGATATCTCTGCCGCGTTCCCCGAGCTTGCTCGCGCGTTGGCTGCACTACCGTTCGAGGGATTCATCCTCGATGCCGAGCTCGTGGTGCCGGACGAGGCGGGCCGCCCAAGCTTCCAGCGCCTCCAGAATCGCGTCAGGGTGTCCCGCGGGCTCGAAGTGCGACGCGGCGCGGTCGAGACGCCGGCCGTGCTGTATGTGTTCGATCTGCTGGCGTTCGAAGGGTACGACCTGCGTCCGCTGTCGCTCGAGCAGCGCAAGGCCCTGCTCGAGCAGATCGTGCCGCGTGTGGGCCCGCTCAAGTATCTCTCGCACTTCGAGAAGGACGGCGAGGCGCTGTATGAGCAGGTGGTGAACATGGGACTCGAGGGGATCGTCGCGAAGAAGGCGGATGCGCCGTACCGCGCCGGCCGCTCACCCAACTGGCTCAAGATCCGCGCCGACCGGACCGACGACTTCGTCGTCGTGGGCTTCACGCGGCCCAAAGGCTCGCGTTCGGGGTTCGGCGCGCTCGACCTCGGCGCGTACCAGGACGGAAAGCTGGTGTACGGCGGGCGAGTCGGCAGCGGGTTCACCGACGCGGAGCTCAAAGACGTGAGCGCCGCGCTCGAGCGCGGCATCCGTCCGACGCCTGCCTTCTCCGGCCCCGTCCCCCAGGACGCCGGGCATACCTGGGTCGAGCCCGCGCTGATCGCGGAAGTCCGGTACAAGGAATGGACGGACGAGGGGCTGTTGCGGCAGCCGGTGTTTGTGCGGTTCCGGGACGACAAACCGGTCACGGAGATCGCGAAGCGGGATGCGGGAGGCGACATGCGAGATGCGGAGCCGCCGGTGGCGATCGCGCATCCCGCATCCCGCATCTCGCATCCCGAGATCAAGTTTTCGAACCTCGACAAAGTCTTCTGGCCCGACGAGGGCTACACCAAGGGCGACTTGATCGAATACTACCGCGCCATATCCCCGTGGATGCTGCCCTATCTGGTCGATCGGCCGCTGGTGCTCACGCGCTTTCCCGACGGCATCAACGGAAAGTCCTTTTTCCAGAAGGACGCCCCGGAGTATGCCCAGGCGTTCGTGCGCACGGTCACGATCTGGAGCGAAGACTCGCAGCGCGAGCTCGACTATTTCGTGTGCGACAACGAGTCCTCGCTGCTCTACATCGCCAACATGGCGGCGATCCTGCTCCACGTCTGGTCGTCCCGCGTGGAGACCCTGGAGGCGCCTGACTGGTGCATCCTGGACCTCGATCCGAAGGATGCTCCGTTTACGGACGTCGTCACCGTCGCAAAGGCCGTGCACGCGTTGTGCGATGACATCGGTCTACCGACGGGCATCAAGACGAGCGGCTCGACCGGCCTGCACGTGCTGATCCCGTTGGGCCGGCAGGTCACCTACGAGCAATCTCGCACGCTCGGGGGACTGCTGGCGCGGGTCATTGCGGCCGAGCTGCCCGAGATCGCCACGGTCACCCGCCAGGTCCAAAAGCGCGGCGGCAAGGTGTACCTCGATTACGTGCAGAACGGCCACGGGCGCTTGTTGGTCGCGCCGTATAGCGTGCGGCCCCTGCCGGGCGCCCCCGTGTCGATGCCGCTCAAGTGGAGCGAGGTGACGCTGAAGCTCGACATCAAGAAGTTCACGATCAAGACGGCCCCGGCTCGGATGAAGAAGCTGGGGGAAGATCCGCTGCGCCCGGTGCTCGAGCTCAAGCCCGATCTCGTTCACGCACTCGAGCTGCTCAATGATCGCCTCGGCTGACGTGCGGGTGGGTGACGTGTCGGGGCTGTTGCTGCGGCCGGACGGCGCGCGGCTGCTCTACGTACTCGCGCACGGCGCGGGAGCCGGGATGCGCCACCCGTTCCTCGAGGTCGTAGCCCAGCGGCTCGCGGAGCGGAGTATCGCCACGCTGCGGTATCAGTTTCCCTACATGGAGCAGCGGGGGCGGCGGCCCGATCCGCCGGCCGTGGCCGCTGCGACGGTGCGGGCGGCGGTGATCGAAGCAGCCCGCGTTGCGCCGGGACTGCCGCTCGTGGCGGGCGGCAAGTCGTTCGGCGGCCGCATGACGTCGACGGCACAGGCCGAGGCCCCGCTTCCCGGCGTGCGGGGGCTCGTGTTTCTCGGCTTTCCGTTGCATCCTCCCGGTCGGCCGGGCGATTCGCGGGCGGAGCATCTGGCACGGGTCCAGATTCCCATGCTGTTCCTGCAGGGGGACCGGGACGAATTCGCCAATCTGAAGCTCTTGAAGCCAGTGGTCTCAGGCCTTGGGGAGCGGGCGACGCTGCACCTGGTGGAAGGTGGCGACCACTCGTTTCATGTCCTCAAGCGATCCGGCAGGACCGATGCAGAGGTCATGGGGGAGCTCGTAGACGCCATCGCGGCCTGGACAAGCGGGCTCGACCGCAGCCCGAGGGCCCAATGAACAACTACTGGATCGTGAAAACCGAGCCGTCCACGTACAGTTTCGATGACCTGGCCCGCCAGAAGACGGCCGTCTGGGACGGGGTCAAGAACAATCTGGCCCTGAAGCACCTGCGGCAGATGAAGCCCGGGGACCGGCTGCTGGTCTATCATACGGGAGACGAGAAAGCCGTCGTGGGCGTGGCAGAGGTGACATCAGAGGCCTATCCGGACCCCAAGCAGAAGGATCCCAAGCTGGCGGTGGTCGACCTTCGGGCAGTGGAGAGACTGCCGCAGCCCGTCCCGCTCGCCGAGATTAAGAAGGACCGGGCGTTCGCCGACCTGGCGTTGGTGCGCATGGGGCGTCTCTCGGTGATGCCGGTATCGGCGGACCAGTTCAAGCGCATTCTGAAGCTCGGCGGCGCGAAGTAGCTCACCACGACAACGGACGGAGAACATCTCATGGGCAAAGGCGACCTTCGCAGCAGACGTGGCAAGATCTTCCGCGGTACGTATGGCGTCACTCGCCTCAAGAAGAAGAAGCTGAAGAAGAAGGCCGCCGAGGCGGCGAAGGCAGCGAAGGTGGAAGGGCAGTGAGAGCTCTCTGGGTCGCCGGGATCGTCCTGCTCGGGGCCGCGCCGGTGGCGGCGCAGCAGGACGACCGCTGGCAGGTGACCCTCAACGACGGCAGGATCCTCTGGGAACTTCATCTGGTCCGGTTCCGGGGTGACACGCTCGTCGTGCAGCAGGGCGACTCCGTGCTCCGCTTTCCCATCCATCAGGTGGACGAGCTCCGGCTCGTGCGGAAAGCCGAGCGGCGCCAGACCCCCGAGCCCAACCGTTACGGTGGCGTGCTGGGTGGTGCGGATGACGAGGTCTTCCGGCTCACGCTCTACAGCCTCACCGAGCGTCGTCAGATCGTCGCCCAGATCTTCAAGGACCACCCGCCCGCGCCGTCCCCCTAGTGCCCGGTGAGCTCCGCGCCACGGATTCTTCTCGCCGACGCCGACGCGTTCTACGTGGCGGTGGCGCGCCTGGCGGACCCGGAGGGCGCGGGCAAGGCCCGGTTTCTCATCGTCGGCGGGTCGCCCGCACAGCGCGGCGTCGTGACCTCCGCGTCATACGAAGCCCGGGCCTACGGCGTGCACTCCGCGATGCCGATGGTGCGCGCCGTGCGCCTTTGCCCCGGCGCGACGGTCGTGCCCGTGCCGTGGGAAGCCTGCACGCGGAAGAGCCGCGAGATCGGCGCCGTGCTGCGGCGCTTCACTCCCGTCGTCGAGCAGGCCTCGAGCGACGAGTTCTATCTCGACCTCTCGGGCACCGAGCAGCTGTACGGCGCTGAGCCACTCGCCGCCACGGCCCGCCGGATGCGCGACGCCGTGCTCGCCGAGACCTCACTCTCATTGTCCATCGGGGGTGGCACGTCGAAGCTCGTCGCCAAGCTCGCCGCCGGCCTCGCGAAGCCGCGCCCTGGCGCGGCGGCGGACGGCGTGTACGTCGTGGCCCCGGGTGCAGAGGCCGACTTCATGCTCCAGTTCGCCCTCGCGGACATCCCGCTCATCGGGCCCAAGGCTCAGGAGCGCCTGGCGCGCTTTGGCCTCCGCACCGTGCGCGATGTGATTCCACATGATCGGGAGACGCTGGTGGGCTGGCTGGGGGAGCGGGAGGGCGCTTGGCTGCATGAGCGGGCGCGCGGCGTCGATCGAGCGCCGGTCGAGGCCAATCGCGAGACCAAGTCGGTGAGCCGCGACGAGACGTTCGCCACCGATCTGGACGACGACGGCGCCCTCGCTGCCAAGCTGCTCGCCCTGGCCGACCGGGCCAGCGCCGACGTCCGGGAGGCGGGCCTGATCGCCCGCACGGTCACGGTGAAGCTGCGCGACGCGGATTTCACGACCCGGCAGGCGAGCCGAACGCTCGCCGACGCCGTCCAGTCGGACCGGGCAGTGTATGCCGTGGCCCGCGAGCTGTTGACGCGGCTCCGCGCCGCCCGGCGCGTGCCCGCGCGCCTGCTCGGGGTCGCCCTCTCGCAGCTCGTCCGAGCGGGCCGTGAGGGTCAGCTGTCGCTGCTCGAATCCGCCGGCAACACGCTCGAGACCGACCGCGACCGGGTCATCTCTCGCGTGATCGACGAGGTGCGCGAGAAATTCGGTCCCGACGCCCTCGGCCGGGGCGGGGCCCAGCGCTAGCTACATAGCTCCGAGCGCAGCCGCGGCTTTGTTCACGGCGCCCTGCTTGACCCAGAGCAGGGCTCCATACCGCCCCATCCCCGCACACACTCCTGTCACCGCCGTGACGTTGATCTTCGCCGCGCCCAGCCGCGCCATGATGCCGGCCAACGCTCCGACGCGGTCGTCCCCGTCGATGAGGAAAGCCGTCTTCGGCTTCGACAATTTGATCTTCGCGCCCTTCGCGGCTGCTGTGAACAACGCCGCGTCCGACGGCACGAAGTCCACCTGCGCCTTGCGCGCGCTCGGGAAGGCGTGGAAGGCCAGCAGGTTCGCGCCGGCGCTCCTGAGGGTCTCGAGCAGGCGGGCACCCTCGCCGGGCTTGTCGGATATGGTCGTGTAGTAGTAGCTCACCCTGCGGATCGAGTCGGCCATGGCGGTCTCCGGATGTGGTCTCGTGGCTTGACAATGGCCCGCCGTCCGCCCGACCGCTAGGTCGCGACGCTATCTCACGTAGAACGCCGTCCGCTCGAGCCGCCCGGAGCGCTCGTACCACACGGTGACGGCGCCGGCACCCGCCCTTGCCGCGAACGCCCGGCGCAGGTCCTCGGCGCTCGACACCCGCACTCGATTGATCTGGAGAATCACGTCCCCCGAGCGCAGGCCGGTGGCCTCCTCCATGTCGTCGGGCAGGTCGTAGATCAGGGCACCGTGGTCGCTCTGAATGTTGCGCTCGGCGCGCACCGCCGGCGTCACCGTCACCACCTTCATGCCGCCCAACACGGCCACCTTCTCCGCGAGCGTGGTCGGGAAATCCGTGACGAGCAGCCGGGCGCTGCGGCTCTCGCCCCCCCCGTGGCGGAAGCTCACGCTCAGCGTATCGCCGGGACCCGTGTCCAGCATGACCGCCTCCCAATCGAGGAACGTGCGCAGCCGTCGGCCGCGTGCGTTCACGAGTACGTCGCCCGCCACGACGCCGGCCCGACCCGCGGGCCCGCCCGACGCGACCTGGGTCACACGCAGGCCGCCCGCCCGCTTCCATCCCCGCAGATCCTCGGCGCCCGCGACGTCGAGCCCCACCCAGGCGCGCCGCACCTTCCCGAAGCGCCGCAGCTCGTCCGCCACCCGCAGGGCCCGCTCGATCGGGATCGCAAATCCGATTCCCACCGATCCGCCCGAGCTCGTGAAGATCGAGCTGTTCACCCCGACCACGTCCCCCACCGCGTTCGCGAGCGGCCCGCCTGAGTTGCCGGGGTTGATCGGCGCGTCGGTCTGTATCATGCCGACATAGATGCCGGGCTGCCCCTCGGAGGGAAGCAGGTTCCGCCCGACGGCGCTCACCACCCCCGCCGTCACCGTGGGCTCCGTGTTGCCGAGCAGGTAGGCGAACGGGTTGCCCACCGCTACGACCCACTCCCCGATCATCAAGTCGGTGCTCTTCCCGAGCGGAGCGGTCGGGAGGCCCGTCGCGTCCACTTTCAGCACCGCGATGTCCGTGAGCGGGTCCTCACCCTGGATCTTCGCGGGGAAATCCCGTCCATCGCGCGTCGTGACGACGATCTGCTCGGCCCCCTGCGTGACGTGCTGGTTGGTGATCACCACCCCGTCGGGCGAGATGACGAAGCCGGATCCATAACCCTCCACCACTCGCTCGGCGCCGCGGGGTGTGAAGAACTGCTCGAAGGGATCTTGGGGCAGTTGTCGCTCGCGCCGCAGGACATTGACACTTACCACCGCCGGAGCGAGCCGGCTCGCGGCCGTGACGATCGCAGTCTGACGCGTCTTGGCGAGATCTTGACCTGCGAGGTGTGGCGTCAATGCCACAGTAGCGACCGAAGCTCCGAGGAGCAGCGAGGATCTTTTCATAGGGAAAATCTTACACGCTTGACGCGCGTTGGGCGGGCCGGTAAATCAGGCAACGCCCGTTGGCGCGTGTACGTATGCCTCCAGGAACCCGCCTCTAGGAGCACGTCCGATGTACCGCCTGGCTCTCCGTCAAGCCACCGTCTACAGTGCACTCTTGTATTTCGCCCTCGCTCTCCCGGCCGCGGGGCAGGGTCGCGGCAAAGTGAAGCAGAAAACCGACCTGTCTCCGGTGGGCGGTGCAGATTCGCTCAACAACCTCAAGTTCCGCAACCTCGGCCCCTCGGTGGCCGGCGGGCGCGTGGCCGCCGTCGTCGGCGTGCCGGGAGACCGCAACGTGTACTACGTCGGCGCGGCGGCGGGCGGCGTATGGAAGACGATCGATGGCGGCGATTCGTGGGAGGCGGTCTTCAAGGACCAGCCGACATCGTCGATCGGCGCCGTGGCGCTCGCGCCCTCGAACCCGAACGTCGTATGGGTGGGCACCGGGGAAGGCAATCCGCGCAACGACGTGGTCGATGGCCGCGGGGTCTTCATGTCGCCCGACGCGGGCAAGAGTTGGCAGTTCATGGGACTGGGCGACGTGGGCCAGGTTTCTCAGATCGTGATCGATCCCGCCAATCCGGACATCGTCTTCGTGGCCGCTCTGGGCCACGTGTGGGCGCCGAATCCGGAGCGTGGCGTGTACCGTACCGCGGACGGTGGCAAGACATGGCAGAAGGTGCTGTTCGTGAACGACTCGACCGGTGCTGCGCACCTGGTGATGGTGCCGGGCAACCCCCGCATGTTGTTCGCCGGGATGTGGCAGTTCGTGCGCCGACCGTGGGAGCTCGTGTCCGGAGGAGCGGGAAGCGGTGTCTATCGCTCCAAGGATGGCGGCTTGACCTGGGAGCGCCTCACGCCGGGCCTGCCGTCGGGCGTGACGGGCAACACGGCCGTCGCCGTGGGCCCGACCAATCCGAGCCACGTCTACGCGCTCATCGAGACCAACGAGGGGATGTTGTGGGACTCGAAGGACCAGGGCGACCACTGGACCAAGGTGTCGGATTTCCACGGGCTCTCCGCCCGGCCGTTCTACTTCTCGCTGATGCACGTGTCACCCGTCGACGATCGGAAGCTGTTCTTCTCGTCGTACCTGCTGCTGCGCTCGGACGACGGCGGCAAGACGACGACGCCGATCGACCGCGGCGTGCACGTGGACCATCACGCGCTGTGGATCGATCCCCAGAACCCCGACCGCATAATTCAGGGGAACGACGGCGGCGTGTACGTCACGGAGAACGGCGCCAAGAGCTGGCGGTTCCTGAACAACCTCCCGATCGGGCAGTTCTACATGGTGGCGGCCGACAACAACACGCCGTACATGCTGTGCGGCGGCCTGCAGGACAACAACGCGTGGTGCGGGCCGTCGAGCAGCGTGGGTGGTGGCGGAGGTGGGGGCGGCGGCGGGGCAGGGGGTGGGGGTGGGGGTGGGCTCAACGGCGCCGAGTGGTTCACCGTCACCGGTGGCGACGGCGAGTATGCGGTGCCGGCGCCGAGCGATTCGTCCATCCTCTACGTGGATTCCCAGAACGGGAACATCACGCGGGTCGATCTCAAGACAGGACTGAACCGCTCCATCCGGCCCTACCTGGCGGGCGTGAAGGACATGAAGCCCGCGACTCTGCAGTACCGCTTCAACTGGACGTCGCCCATCGCCGTGTCCCCCCGCGATGCGAATACGGTGTACCTGGGCGGAAACGTCGTGTTCAAGAGCACGGACGGCGGTGACCACTGGGTCACGATCAGCCCCGATCTCACCCGCAACGACAAAGCGAGACAGGTGACGAGCGGCGGCCCCATCAACTACGACATCTCGGGCGCGGAGACGTACAACACGATTCTCACCATCAACCTCGCACCGACGGACTCGAACGTGATTTGGGTCGGAACCGACGACGGGCTCGTGGAGGTGACGCGGGACGGCGGGAAGACGTGGAGCAACGTGTCCGGTCACTTCCCCGGATTGACGAAAGACGTGGAAGGGCGAGTGTACCAGATCGGCGTCTCGCCGTTCGATGCTGGCGCGGCCTATATCGCGATCGACCGCCACCAGCTCGACGACCGTCGGCCGTACGTCTTCAAGACCAGCGACTTCGGCAAGACGTGGACCGACATCGGCAAAGGCTTGCCGCAGGACGTTCCCGCGCGCGTGGTGCGCGAAGATCCGAACCTGCGCGGCTTCCTTGTCCTCGGGACCGACGCGGCGCTGTGGCACTCGCGGGACGGCGGCGCGAGCTGGAAGCCGCTCAAGGCGGACTTCCCCACCGTGCCCGTCTACGACGTGCAGTTCATCAAGCGCTCGCATGACCTGGTGATCGCGACGCACGGCCGGGGCCTGTTCGTCCTCGATAACATCACGGCGCTGGAAGAGCTGACGCCTGATGTCCTCGCCTCCGACTTTCACGTTTTCTCGACCCTGCCGGCGCAAATCCGGGTGCGCCCGCGGCGCTCGGGCGTCGCCCCGGCGCGCTTCACGACGCCGAACGCCCCGGCCGGCGCGGTGATCGATTACTACCTCAAGGCCGCCCTGGACACGGGCTCGTCCGGTTCGCCGGGCGAGGGGGAGCGCGGGGAGCGGGGGCGCTCCCGCCGCGGGCGAGTGATTGCCACCGTCACGGACAGCCGCGGCGACACCGTCGTCGTCGATTCAAGCGGGCCGGGAAAGCAGGGCGTGAACCGCTACGTCTGGAACCTGCGGCACGGCGCGCCGACCCGACTCACCTTCGAGCGTCCCACCGGCGTCGAAGAGGAAGAGAACCCGTTCCGCAGCGTCGGCGGCCCGCGAGCGATTCCCGGCACCTACACCGTGGCGCTGACGGCCGCCGGACGCTCGGAGACCAAGACGGTCACGGTGGAGCCCGACCCGATCCTAGGCGGCGATCCCGCCCGGTTCGCGGCGCAGCTCCGCGCCGGGCTCGAATGGCGCAACGCCATGTCGGCGCTGAACGAGATGCTCAACCGCATCGTGAGTCTCGAGACGCAGCTCAAGAACACGCAGCAGGCGCTGCGGGACAACGCGGCGGGCGACACGACGACGGCCGCACCCATCACCCGCCAGGGGCGCGAGCTCGGCCGGAAGCTCAAGGAGCTCAAGGACAGCTTGTACAATTCCGACGTGCAGCGCGATGCCGGGCAGGACGACATCCACTACCTCAACCGCCTCCAGGACCGGCTGCAGGGGCTCGGCTTCGGCCTCGCGTTTGCCTACGCCCAGCCGCCGAACGAGGTCGTCGCAGCGCGGCTGAAGGAGCTGCGTGCCGGGCTGGCCGACTACGTCGCAAAGTTCAACGAGCTGCTTCGGACCGACGTGGCCGCGTTCAACAAGACGGCGCAGGAGCGGGGCGCCCCGGTACTGGTAGCGGGCGCGCCGGTGGAGATGAAGGCGGTCGTCCTAAGGAGATTCCCATGACCACTCGTCGTTTGTTCTGGGCCCCCGTTGCCGTGCTAGGCGCGCTGTCACTCGCCTGCGCCGGGGAGCGCAGCACTGCTCCGCCCCTCACGTCGCCTGCGTTCTCGCTCCAGGCCGCCCCCTCGCAGTTCTACGAACAACACAACCTGGTCTCCGACGGGGCCGAGTCGGCGGACCTCGTCGATCCGGCCCTGGTCAACGCTTGGGGCCTCGTTGCCAGCGCGACCTCGCCGTGGTGGGTGGCCGATAACGGCACCGGCCTCTCCACGCTTTACAACGGCAACACCGGCGCCAAAGTCGTTCTGACAGTCAGCGTTCCTGGCGCGCCGACCGGCGTCGTGTTCAACAGCGGCCCCAGCTTCGTGGTGACGAGCGGCACAAAGTCGGGCCCCGCGCGCTTCATTTTCGCCAGCGAGGACGGCACTATTTCGGGCTGGAACCCGGCAGTGGCGGCCACCCAGGCGGTTGTCGGCGTCGACCACTCGGCCGCGGGTGCGGTCTATAAGGGCCTGGCCATCGCGAGTACCGCAGCCGGCGACCGCCTCTACGCTACCAACTTCCACGCGGGTACCGTGGACGTGTTCGACGCCGGGTTCCATCCGGTGTTGGGCGGGTTCACCGACGCCGACCTTCCGCCGGGTTACGCCCCCTTCGGAATCCGGCTCTTGGGGGGCACGATCTACGTAACCTACGCGCTTCAGGATGCCGACAAGCACGACGACGTCGCCGGCGAGGGGCACGGCTTCGTGAACGCCTTCGACACCGAAGGCCACCGGCTGCGTCGCGTGGCTTCTCGCGGGCGACTCAACTCGCCCTGGGGGCTCGCGCTCGCGCCCGCCGATTTCGGGGCCGTCAGCGGGGGCCTGCTCGTGGGGAACTTCGGCGACGGTCACATCAACGCGTTCGACCCCCACCGCAACGGCGAGCTGCGGCAGCAGGGCCCGCTCCATGCCGCCGACGGCCGGCCGATCGCGATCGATGGTCTGTGGGCCCTCGCCTTCGGTAACGGCGCGGCCGCCGGGCCGACGAACGCTCTCTTTTTCACGGCTGGTCCGTTCGGCGAGCAGCACGGCTTGTTCGGCAAGCTCGTGGTGACCTCGCCCCCGGGGCTGGCGCCGTAGAGAGCGTCCGTCCGCGCCGGCGGTTTTCGTCAGCGGCCGGCCGATCGAGATGGGAGAAGGGAAAGGCGTTTCGCGCCAAGCCACGCGACCGTCACGAGCACGCCGAGCGGGATGACGATTCCCAGTCCACGGATGCAGGCGGCCACGAGCGCGACGAAGTTCCGCCACGCTTGTTTGAACGCTTCGCCGATCACGCTCGATCCCGGGTGCCCCACGACGGGGAGGGGTTCGTGGACGGCGATCGTGAGCGTGCTGAGCGCCGCATGCGAGCGAAGGTAGCGCAATCGCCCCTCGGAGCGCTCGATCTCCTCCCGCACCCGCGCCAACTCCTGTTCCACGTCGAGGACGTCCTTCAATTTGCCCGTGCCTCTCGCCAGCAGATCGATCAAGCGTGACTCGAGCCGCCGGGAGTTCTGCATGCGGGCCGTGACATCCGTGAATTCCTCTCCCACGTCCTCGGCGAGGACGTTTACGGATTCGAGCTTCCCGAGTGGCGTGAGCCCGTTGAGCCCCTCGTCGAAGCGCTCAGCCGGGATCTTGACCTCGAGGCTCGCCGAGCGCAGGTCGCCGCGACCGGTCTGCATCACCGTGTTGGCGACGTATCCGCCGACCCGTGCGGCGAGCAGGCGGACCTGCGCGACCGCCCGCTCCAGCGAGTCTACCTCAATGCTCGCCTGGCCCGTACGGATCACCATGCTCGAGACGATGCTGGAACGCGGAAACAGCGCGACGTCCGCCGCCGTGGCCTCGGCGCGCGCCTGTGCCACCATCGGCGCGGCGGCAGGAGCAACCCGGTCCACGCGCGCGGGCTGGGCGAAACCAGCGCGCTCCCGTGCCTCGGCGGATGGTGCCGTGTCCCGGGCCTCGGTGCAGGCGGTCAGGGCAAGAGCGGCGGCGAACAGCAGCGTGGCGATGGGTCGCATTGGCGTCTCCTGATCAGGGGTCGTCTGTAAGAGACGCCGGCCACCTGACGGCGTGCACACCGGTTGGTGACGAGCTCCTTGTTACATCATGAGGATTCGGTTACAGGTTGCCATGGGCAAATCGCAACCCCGTGCAGGGGCATCCCGTACGGGGCTCGTGACCCTGGCACGGCTCCAATCGAGCGCGCTGCGCGAGTGGGACCGCTTGGTCGGCGCGCTCGAGACGGCGCGCCGCGACCCGCGGCGCCTCGGGCCATGGGCCGTTGAGGTCGTCCGGTTTGCCGCGAAAGTGGTCTTCGTGGCTGTGCTGCCGTTTCTCGCCCTCGTTCGGGTGGCCGTGTTTCTGTACGACTACGAAGGGTGGCCCACCGCGTTCGCGCTCACCGGGGGGATCGCCTGCACTGCGGCCGTCGTCACCGCGTACGGCGCGTGGGCGTGGCATCGCCTCACCGGTCAAGTCCGGCTCGCGCTCGTGGGCCGGCGCATCGCGCTGCCGTTCGTAGTCGCGTACAGCATCTACGCTCTGGTCTACCTCTCCAGCGCAAATGCCAAGTCGGACCGGGTGCGCGCGTACTACGCTTCACTCCATCCGTTGCTGCGCGTGGGGCTCTCGACCCTGATTGTGTTCGACCGCGACGCCGTGATCACCGACCTCGCCCGCCGGCCGGAGGATTACAAGACCATGGGCCTGCCGCCGAATGACGGGTCGCTGCATCTGGTGCAACGGGACGGCTACGCGCACGCGGCCGACCTGCGTACTGGGGGTCGCGGCTTCCTGAGGAACCGCCTCGTACAGCTGTACTTGTGGGGACTAGGGTTCAGCACGCTGCGTCACACCGGCACGTCGGATCACCTGCATGTGGAGTTACCGGTGCGTTGAAGATCCCCGCCCGTGGTGCACAGACCCTCACGGGCCGCTTGCAGCGCGGTACCTTCTTCTCATGCCGCTCACCCGAGACGACATCCGCGAGTCGGTGGAGCGCGCCGGCGATGAGCATTGGGACGCCCTGCGCCGGCACCACGAAGACGCCTACCCCAACCCGAAGCCCACGCCCGGCGACGTCTGCAAGGGAGAAGCCGAGCGGTTGAATCAGCTGGGACTGGGTGATGCGAAGGAGTTCGAGCTGCTCGAAACGCGGGTGGAACGTGTGGGAGACAACGTTCGCCTCACGCACGTGTTCAAGTACAAGCCGCTGGGCGTGCGGCTGCTCACGGAACCGTTCCAGGACTACAAGTAGCCTCGCCTACTTCTCGAACATCAGCTCCTTCGCACGCTGGGTGGCCTTCACCACGGCCTTGATGAGGGTCACGCGCAGCTTGCCCTCTTCGAGCTCGAGAATACCGTCGATGGTGCAGCCCGCCGGCGTCGTGACGGTATCCTTGAGCAGGGCGGGGTGATCGCCGGTGTCGAGCTGCACCTTCGCGGCGCCGAGCAGGGTCTGCGCGGAGAGCACGGTGGCGATGTCGCGCGGCAGCCCGACCTTCACGCCCGCTTCCGCGAGCGACTCGAGGATGATGTAGACGAACGCCGGCCCGCTCGCCGAGAGGCCGGTCACGGCATCCATGTGCTTCTCGTCCACCACGACCGTGCGGCCCACCGTGTCGAACAGGCGGCGGGCGGTGTCGAGATGCGCGTCGGTCGCGTGCTTCCCCCGGCAGATGCCGGTCATGCCCGCTCCGACCTGGCTCGGTGTGTTGGGCATGGCCCGGACTACGGGAGTCGGTGTCGCGAGGATGTTCTCGATGAAGCCCGTCGGGACCGAGGCGGCCACTGAGATGACGAGCTGCGCCGGGGTCACGTCCCCGCGGATCTCCTCGAGCAGCTCGCGCACGTTCTGCGGCTTGACCGCGATGATGACCAGGTCCGCTCCGCGCACCGCCGCCCGATTGTCGGTTCCCACGGGAACGGCGCGCTCCTTTCCGAGCGACTGTGCCCGTTCCGGGTGCCGCACGGTGGCGACTGCGTTCTTCGGCGGCAGCCCCGCCTTGAGCAGCCCCTGCAGCAGGATGTTCCCGATCTTGCCGAGTCCCAGTACCGCCACACGCTGTTCCTTCATCGCAGGTACTCCTCGAGCAGAGTCGCGGCGTCGGTCTTCTCGTCCCGATACTTCACGATGACCGGCGCGTACAGCGAGATGCCCCACCGCGCGGCCGACGCGCCCGGCGCGCCCCGTGCACCCGGCACCACGACCGCGCCGGCTGGAATCTCGAGCGGCCCGTCCCCGGCGCGGCGGTACACCTGATCGCGCACGAGGTCGTAGACGGGCGTCGAGCCCGTAAGGATCGTTCCGGGCGCGAGGACGGCGCGCTCGCGCACGATCGTGCCCTCGTACACGCCGCAGCCGCCGCCCACCAGCGTGTCGTCCTCGATGATCACCGGCAGCGCCCCGACCGGCTCGAGCACGCCACCGATCTGGGCCGCCGCGGAGAGGTGCACCCGCTTGCCGACCTGCGCGCACGAGCCGACCAGCGCGTGGCTGTCGATCATGGTGCCCTGGTCCACATACGCGCCCACGTTCACGTACATCGGTGGCATGCAGACCACCCCCGGGGCCACGTACGCGCCGTCGCGGATGCTCGATCCCCCCGGGACGATGCGCACTCCGTCGGCGAGCGTGGTGGGCCGCACCGGGTAGGTGTCCTTGTCGAAGAACCTGAGGGTCGGGTGCGCCGACATGTCGGCGAGCACGCCCATGCGGAACCCGAGGAGGATCCCCTGCTTGACCCACGCGTTGACGCACCACGCGCCGTCCGGTGCCCGCCCGGCGGCGCGGATCTCGCCGCGCGTGAGCGCGGCCCGGAACTCGGCGAACAGCGTGCGCTCGGGCTCGCCGTAGCGCTCCCGCTTTTGGGCGGCGAGCGCCTCGACGCGCTCACGCAGCGACATGCGCGGCGCCCGGCAGCAAGCCGAGCGCTCCCAGGACCACGCGCAGGCGGGCCCGGGTCTGGTCTTGCACGGGGACCAGCGGCAGCCGGAACCGCTCTTCCAGCTGTCCCATGAGCGCGAGCGCGGCCTTGACCGGCCCGGGGTTCGACTCGATGAAGTTCGCTTCCATCAGCGGGAGCAGCCGGTAATGCACGTCGCGGGCCGAGTCCCATCCGCCCGAGAGCGCGCTGTCCGTGAGCTGGACCATCAGATCGGGCGCTTCGTTCGATACCACGGAGATGATGCCGTCGGCGCCCAGCGCGATCAGCGGGAGCGTCACGGCATCGTCGCCCGAGAGCACGCGGAACCCGGGCGGCCGATCGCGCAGGATGGCCATGATCTGGGCGAAGTCACCCGAGGCTTCCTTCACCGCGACGATGTTGTGCGTCTCCCGTGCCAGGGTGAGGGCCGTCGCGGCGGCGATGTTCGACGCCGTCCGACCTGGAACGTTGTAGAGGACAACAGGAACGTCCCCCATCGCCTCGGCGACCGCCCGGAAGTGCGCCAGGAGACCTGCCTGCGTGGGCTTGTTGTAATAGGGAGCCACGACGAGGACGGCGTCGGCGCCGGCGGCTCGAGCCGCGCGCGCCCGCTCGATCGTGGCGGCCGTGGCGTTGCTCCCCACACCAGCGACCACCCTAGCGCGGCCTCGAGCCGTCTCGACCGTCAGCGCGATGACGCGCTCCTGCTCGGCCGGCGTGAGGGTCGCAGCTTCACCCGTGGTCCCGCAGGGGACGAGCAGGCGGACGCCACCTGCGATCTGCCGGTCGACCAGTGCCCGAAACCGCGTCTCGTGGACTTCACCGGCGGCGTTGAACGGGGTGACCAGGGCCGTGCCGCAACCGCGCAGCCATTCCAGATGTTGGGTCATCAAGCCTTCCTGAGGATGTCGTCCAGCACGTCGGCAAACGCATACATACCCCGCCGCCCCACGATCCATCGCGCCGCGAGCAGCGCGCCCGCAGCGAAACCGGCGCGGGATCGGGCGGTGTGGACCAACAATATCTGGTCCGCGACGGAGTCGAACCCGACCCGGTGCGTCCCGGCTATGTGCCCTGCGCGGGTGCTCGCTATCGGCACGCTCGTCGCCTCCTCCAGCCCGAGCCCGCGGGACAGGATCCCTTGCAGTGTCAGGGCAGTGCCCGAAGGCGCGTCGCGCTTGCGCGCGTGGTGGGCCTCCTCGATGAACGGATCGTAGCCGGCGCCGCGGAACAACTGCGCGGCGCTCGCGACGACCCGATAGAAGAGGTTCACGCCGATGGAGAAATTCGCACCGTAGACCAGCGCGGCCCCGCGCGCCTCTACGACCTTCCGCACTCCGGCCTCCTCGCGCTGCCAGCCGGTAGTGCCTTCGACCAAGGGGACGCCGGCCGCGGCCGCGGCTTCCACGTGGGCCTGCACGGCAGCGGGCGTTGAGAAGTCGACGGCCACGCTGTGGCCGGGGAGGAGCCGCGCGGCGTCGCCGACGTTGGCAGAGGTGATAATGACGCCGATCTCGAGGCCCGCGGCGCGGGCGCTCTCCTCGAGCACGCGTCCCATCGTCCCGTGACCGAACAGGGCGACCTTCACACTACGGCCTTTCGCAGGGAGAGGGCGTGCACCAGACGTACGTAGGCGTCGACGCCCTGGGCGAGCTCGGCTACGGAGATCCGCTCGTGGGCGGTGTGCGCGTCCAGAATCGACCCGGGGCCGAGCAGCAGCGGCGTGCCCCAGTTGGTGAGGTGAGGGATATCGGTCGTGAACCGGACGACGCAGGTCTCGAACCCGGGAACCGTGGTGAGCCGCAGCGGAGGCACCGCCGTCAGGTAATCGATCCGGGCCCGGTCCCGGACCGCCCGCTCGAGCAGCGCCTTCACCGGTGAGGGTTCGGTCACGAGCCGGATTTGCAGATCGGCCCGCGCGTCCGCGGCCACGACATTCGGCCGCGTGCCGCCGGCGATGACGCCGATGTTGACCGTCGTCTCACCGAACACGGGGTCGGTGGGCCAGGTGGCGCGGCGCACGTCCCCCAGCACCTCGAGCAGTGCATCTATCGCCGAGCGCCCGTGCTCGGGATAGGCCGAGTGAGCGGGCACGCCGGCGGTGCACAAGGTGAGGCGCAGCGAGCCCTTAGAGCCGGTGGCGAGCCGATTCTCCGTGGGCTCGCCGTCGATGAGCCAGCGGCATTCCCTCGCCAGCGAGTGCGCGTTGGCCGCCCGTGCGCCCACGCTTCCCATTTCCTCGTCCACGACGAACAGCAGCCCGATCCCGTCCACGCCCTCGGCGCGGAGCCGCTCGGCCGCGGCGATCTGCGCCGCCATGATCCCCTTCGCGTCGCAGGCGCCGCGCCCGTACAGGACGCCGTCCTCGATTCTGGCGGGCGTGTGCGGCGGCACTGTATCGAGATGGGTGGACAGCACGATTCGCGGGGGCCGATCGGTGGTCGCCAACACGTTGGGGCGTCCCGGCGCGGCGTCGAACAGCTCCACGCGATAGCCCAGGTCCGTGAGGTAGGATGCCACGAACCGCGCGACTTGAGCCTCTGCCCCCGACACCGATGGGACGTCCACCAGGTCGCACGCCAGCGACACGAGGTCGATCACGGAGCCACCGCGGCGCTACCGCCGAAGTTGAGGATCGTCGACTCACTCACGGACTCACCTCTGGAGACCTCTTCCGCGTCGGGCAAACGCCGCGCGCTCTACGGTTGACGCAATCGAATGTAGGGAAGCTGACCGACGAACGACTACCGTGGCGTGATACACGCCCGCTTTCGGCCGGCCGGCTGGGGCCGGCCGCGGTGCGGGCGGAGGGAACAGGCTCCGGAGGGCAGGGATGGCTGAAGAACCATGGTCGAGCGGAAAGCTGCCCGCGGGCTGTTGATCGTGTCAAGCGGAACAGGGTGGCGGGGACGGGGCTCACAAGGACGTACCGACGTAGGTAGAAACGTGCACAATCTGCACGATTCTTGCGACACTGATGCACACCACCCGATTGGGTAGTAGCGAAGTGTACGATGATTTGTGCAATTTTTGCGCGAATGCTGTGGCATCAGTGCATCGTGTGAACCCTCACTGGGAGGTCGTATGAGACGCTCGGTCGGTCTTGGCCTGTTGATGACTCTGGCGTGCCCGCTGGTTCTGGCTGGGCAAGGAGTGCTGGCGGCGGACTCGCTCGCCAAGGCTGCGAGCGCCGCATCGGCGGCGAATACGGTGGCGATCAACTTCGTGTGGACGTTGGTGGCCGGGTTTCTCGTGATGTTCATGCAGGCTGGGTTCGCGATGGTGGAGACGGGGTTCACGCGCGCCAAGAACGCCGCGCACACGATCACGATGAACTTCATGGTCTACGGCATCGCGATGCTCGCCTACTGGGCGATCGGTTTCGCGCTCCAGGCGGGTGGTGTGGGAGCACTCGGCACGCTGGGCGGCTACGACAAGTTGGCGCACGAGTTCTCCCTCACGATCGCAGGCAAGGAGTGGGGCCTGTTCGGGGGGACGGGCTTCTTTCTCACGGGGGTCGCGTACACCGCGCCGGTGTTCGCGTACTTCCTGTTCCAAATGGTCTTCATGGACACCGCGGCCACGATCCCGACGGGCGCCCTGGCCGAGCGGTGGAAGTTCTCGGCGTTCGCGGTGTTCAGCGTTTTTGTGGGCGCGGTCATCTATCCGATCTACGCCAACTGGACCTGGGGCGGCGGGTGGCTCGCGATGCTCGGCAAGAATCTCGGGCTGGGACACGGGCACGTGGATTTCGCGGGGTCCTCCGTGGTGCACATGACGGGAGGCGTGATGGCCTTCGTCACGGCGGCGCTCTTGGGTCCGCGCCGCGGGAAATACAACGCCGACGGCAGCGTCAACGCGATCCCCGGTCACAACATCCCGATGGCGCTGATCGGCACGTTCATTCTCGCGTTTGGATGGTTCGGCTTCAACGCCGGCTCGACGCTGGCGGGGTCAGACCTGCGCATCGGGGTCATCGCGACGAATACGATGCTGGCTGGGGCGGCGGGTGGGATCACGTCGATGCTGTACATGTGGTTCAAGTACGGCAAGCCCGATCCCTCGATGATGGCCAACGGCACGCTCGCGGGGTTGGTGGCCATCACGGCGCCGTGCGCGTTCGTGACCGCGCCGTCGGCGGTGCTGATTGGCGGAATAGCCGGTGTATTGGTCTGCGTTGCGGTGTTCTTCATCGACGGCAAACTGCGCATCGATGACCCCGTCGGCGCGATCTCGGTACACGGGGTCAACGGGTTGTGGGGCATCCTCGCGCTGGGGCTGCTCGCCGATGGCACGTACGGGGACGGGTGGAACGGCGTGAACGGGGCGGTGCGGGGGCTGTTCTACGGCGATGCGAGTCAGTTCATCGCCCAAGCCATCGGCGGCGTCGCCAACGTCGTGGGGGTGGGCGCCATGGCGTTCGTTGCCTATAAGGTCACGGCGTTCCTCGTCGGCGGCCACCGCGTGGCACCGGAGGTGGAGGAGCTCGGTCTCGACCTGCCGGAGATGGGCGCGCTGGCGTATCCCGACTCGCCGGAAGTCGCCTCCGCGGTGATTCTCAGCGAGACCGCCTCCCGCGGCGTTGGACACCTCGAACCCGAGCCGGAGGCGGTCTGATGAAACTCATCACTGCTGTCGTCCACGGAGGCGGTACAGGGCCAAGCCCTGAAGGAGGCCACGGTATGAGAGTGCAAGGGCGCAGTCTCGCGTTAGCTGCCTCGTGGGCGTCTGCCTCACCGCTCCAGGGATGCTTCGCGCCCAGAGCGGCGCGCCGACCCCCGGTCGATTCGGCGGCGAAAAAGCCCGATCCACCGACCTTGGCGGGCTTCAAGCTCACCGGCTTCGCCGCCGGGTCGTACGCGTACTCGGGGAGGAGCAGCGGGGACACCGCGATCGTCGGGCGGTTGTACGATCGGCTGCAGAACCGCTTCATGCTCAACGCTCTCGCGGTCGTGCTCGACAAGCCTTACGACCCGGCGAAGTTCAGCGCGGGGTTCCACACGGAGCTCCTGGTGGGACAGGATGCGACGGTGATCCAGTCGGGAGGCTTCAACCTCGGGTCGCAAGCGGACCTCCCCCATCTGTACGTCACGTTGAACGTCCCGACCGCCAGCGGAAACGGCCTGCAGTTCAAGGTGGGGCGGATTCCCACGCTCCTGGGCCTGGAAGTCATCGAGACCGTTGCCAACCCCAGCCTTTCGGAGGGGAACCAGTTCATCTACGTGGAGAACTTCACCGGCACAGGGCTGAGCGTGGAGACGAAGTTCAACAACTACGTGGATCTGCAGCTCCGTGTGATCAACGGATGGGACCAGGTCTCGGACAACAACAGCCACAAGTCGTTCATGGGGCGCGTCGGACTGTATCCCGACGCGCTCACCTCGCTCGGCGTAGTCGGATACTGGGGTGCGGAAGAACCCGGGAACAACAGCGCCAACCGGTACGGCTTCGAGGGACTGCTGTGGCGCAAGCTGGGTAAAGCGGCCGTGTGGGTACAAGGCGACTACGGAACCGAGCAGGCCAATGCCGCGCTCCCGGACCCGACGCAGGATGCCAAGTGGTGGGCGTTGGGGGGCTGGGTCACCTATGACTTCAGCACGACACTGGGACTCGCACTGCGCGGGGACTACGTCAACGACGAGAATGGTGCACGGAGCTCGTTCAACGGATTGGTCGGCTTTCCTGCGAACACTGGCCAGAAGTTCGGGAGCGGTACGGCGACTCTGAACATCCGCGCCTGGCCAGGCGCCGTTGTGAGGCCCGAGGTCCGCTACGACCGGTCCACGTTGCAGGCGTTCGCCGGCAAAAAGGATCAGGTCACGGTCGCTCTAGGCGTCGCGTATCTCTACTGAGTCGCGGGGGCTGGCTGGGCTCCTGCCGGGACGGTTTCGAGCGTCTGATGGCGGAAGAAGCGGAACAGCAGCCAGATGTCTATCAGGCCCACCGCGGCCAGCACCGAGAACGCGGCATTGGTCTCGATGAGGTGTAGCTGTCGCAATAGTGTCGAGATGCCGTAGCCCACGACCCAGGCGTCGAAGCTCATGCAGACGCGCCTGAAGGTCTCCGGTCGCACGTGTCGTATCACCCGTACCCCTAGCGGGATCCCGACCACGAGACTCGGGAGGATGTAGGGAAGCAGGCCGGCGCTCTCGATTGAGAACATGCCGGCGAAGTAGTAGGCCACGGCCGCGAAGCTCGACTCCGCGAGCCGCACCAGTCCGAGGCCGGCTCGGAAGTGCTGTTTCGTGAAGCCCTGGTTGCTCAACATCACGGCCAGGGGCGGGCCGGAGATCGTCGTGACCGAGTACAGCACGCCGAGGCCGCCTCCGAAAACCAGCCCGACGCGGCGCTCGTCCTTGATGGGTCTGCGAAATCCGGCTGCCTGCAGCAGAATCAGGGGCAGCAGGACGGTGAATGTCCCGAGCTTGAGCCCCGCCGGGTGCACGCGGTGGACCAGAGCCGTTCCGAGTGCCACGCCCGGCGCGAGGCCGAGAATCATCGGCACGACCCGCCGCCAGACGTGTGGGATGCTCGCCCGGTTGACCCAGAGGACGTAGGTGTTCAAGACCACTTCGACCCAGACCAGGGCCGGGTTCAGGACCCGGTTCGCGTAAAAGAGCAGAGCTACGGGCACCGTGATCGACGAGAATCCGTAGCCGAGCGCGCCGTTGACGGTAGCCGCGAGCAGCGTGATGACGACTAAGGCGAGCGAACCTGTTGTGACGTCCATCGATGCCTGCCCCCAGTAATCGCATGTTGTTCTCGTGATGGCACGACAAAAAACCCGGCCACGCGGGGTGGCCGGGCTTGGGAGCGGCTCAGGAGGCGAGAGGCTTAGGGATTCCTCATGTCATCACTGGGTGCGCCGTGGCGTCCGTCCAACCCTGTGGGTGGGGAGGCGGCTACAACAACAGGTGTGACGACACATCGGCGTCGTGCGCATGCGATCGTGCAACGTAGAACGCGTGACTACGCGTGTCAACCGGCCGTCCGGCGGATCGGAATCCGTACGCGTGTCTTCTCCCACTCGAACACCAGCTCCGTCGCGTTGCCCGTGGCCGGCGCGAACTTGAGCGTGAGCATCTCGACGGGCGCGCCGAGCGACTCGGTGGTCACCGTGCCCGCGCCCACATCCGCCGCCCGCACGTCCTTGTCGATCGGAACACCCCAGCGCTGAACGCCGCGGTTGACGACGATCTGCCATTTCGAGGCGCCAGGAATCACGTACAGCGTGTACGTCCCCGGCTCCACCCGCACCCCGGCGATCTCCGCCGCGAACGGGAGGTGGATGCTCGTGGCTTCGTTGGCGCCGAGTCGCCACGGCTGGCCGAACGGGACCAGTTCGCCCATGACCTTCCGGCCGCGCGCCGACGGGCGGCCGTAGCACAGCTTGATGGTCCCGCCCCCGAGTTGGACCGCGCTCGAGTCCAGTGGGCTGGGCCGCTCGGCCAGCTTATCCGCTGGTCCCCGGATCCAGCAGGTGAAGGAGGCCGCCTGGCCGTTGCCCGGTTGGGCCTGCGCCAACGTCAGTGTCGCGATCAACAGAATGATCCGCATGTCCTCACTCCGGAAATTGTTCAGACACTAGAATACACCTCAACCGCTCAACATGCCCTTCGCTATTCCCGCAGGGAGAACGACACTCTCCTCATTATTCTCCCTTTTTACCGCTACCGCCGCCGCTTGGCGCTGTCATCCTGAGCGAGCACGCGGAACGCGCGCGAGCGAAGGATCTGCTTGCGGGAGATCCTTCGCGCCTGCGGCGCTCAGGATGACAGGCCCGCTCGGTCCGCGAAATGGAAGAAAGAAACTACAGCCGTCTTTCCGCGGCTCTTGCATGCCCCTCCAGTCCTTCCGCGCGGCCGAGCCAAATTGCGTCTTCGATGAGCGGCACGGCCGCGGCGCGGTCGTCGATGCGGAGCCACGTCCGCACGCGCAGGAATGTGTAGACCGAGAGCCCGCCGGTCGAGCGCGCCGTCCCACCGGTCGGCAGCACGTGATTCGGTCCCGCGCCGTAGTCGCCTAGGACTTCCGCGGCTCCCGCACCGACGAACAGCGCGCCGTAATGGCCCAGCCGGGGCGCCACGGCGGCCGCGTCCCGGAGCTCGAGCTGCAGGTGCTCAGGTGCAATCGCGTCGCACGCCGCGATCCCTTCGTCTAGGCTCGCCACCACGACCACTCCGCCGTTCGCAAGCGCCGCTCGCGCGATCGCGGCCGACGGCAGGTCGCGGAGCTGGCGGGTGAGCTCCGTCTCCACACGATCGGGGAGCCGGGGATCGAGGGTCACGAGGAACGGCACGGCGTCGGGATCGTGCTCGGCCTGCGCCAGCAGGTCGGCGGCCACGGTGCCGGGGTCGGCCCCGTCGTCCGCGAATACCGTCAGCTCGGACGGGCCCGCCAGCATGTCGATGGCGACAGCACCGGCGACCAGCTGCTTCGCCGCGGTGACGTAGCGGTTCCCCGGTCCGACGATGATGTCGCGAGGGGCGATCGGTCCCGCGCCGTAGGCGAGCGCCGCGATCGCATGAGCCCCACCGGCGGCAAGCACGCCGTCCGCGCCCGCAATTGCGGCGGCGGCGAGCGTTAAGCCTTGTGGTTTAGGGCTCGCGACCCATATGTCTCGCACGCCCGCCACGCGAGCGGTCACCGCGGTCATCAGCACCGATGAGGGCAGAGGATAGCGCCCTCCGGGCGCGTAGCACCCCGCGCGCTGCATCGGCGCAATCCGGTGCTCCGCGACCCCGCCGGGCACCGGCACGCTCACCGAACCGAGCGCGCCTCGCTGGGCCACCGCGAACGCCCGGATCCGCGCCGCGACGCGCTCGAGTCGGACTCGATCATCGGTCGAAAGACCCGTCAGGGCCCGCGCCAGCTCGGGGCGGTCGTGATACAACGGCGCGCCCGGCAACACGTCCCCGAACCGCTCGGCGTGCTTGCGCAAGGCGACCTCCCCGTGTGTCCGGACGGCCTCGACGATGCGCGCCGCGGCGGCGCGAGTCTTGGCGTCGAGGCCCGCGCCGCGGCGGGCCAGCTTGGCAACCGTGCGACGGGGCAGCAGGGGTGACGCCCTCATGGCGCGTCCGTCGGAGCCTTCGCGGTCATCGGCCGCCGTGTGACCCCCGCATGACGGCGCGCCAGCTCGGCCCGCACCTCCGTGAGCGAGCCACCGCCACGGACCAGGGCCACGAGCGCCATGTAAAAAAGGTCGGCCGTCTCGTGTACGGCCTCGGCGCGTGTGCCGGCCCGCGCCAGCTCCGCTGCTTCCTCGCGTAGTTTCGCGGCGAGCAGCACCGGGTCTCCCAGCAGTTTGCTGGTGCGCGAGCCTGGGTCGGCCAGAGGGAGCGAAGCCGCGCGCGTGGCGATGGTGCGCTCTAGGTCGTCCAGCGCGAACTCCGCGGGCCAGCACGCAGGTCGGTCGAGGTGACAGAATCCGGCGCCTCGCTGCCGCACCGTGAAGCGCAGCGCGTCGCGGTCGCAATCCAGGTCCACGCGCACCAGCTCCTGTGTATTGCCCGACGTCGCGCCCTTCTCCCACAGCGCCTGGCGCGAGCGCGACCAGTAGATGCCCTTGCGCTCTGCGATCGCACGCGCGAGCGACTCACGCGTGCTCCAAACGAGGCCCAGCGCGTGCCCCCATTCGTCGCACACGACCGTGGGCCAGACGTCGCCGACCGGCTTCACGAGCGGCGCGGCCACCGCCTCACCCAGCGCCAGGCGCCCGGTGTAGAGCGCCATGCCCACCTGTGCGTCCGCGCCGATCCCGTCCAGCTCGGCGATCTCCGTCGCCGTGGTGATCCCCCCGGCCGCGGTAAGCCGCACCTCCTCCGCCGCGCGCACGGCGGCCGCCACGGCCTGGAAATCGAATCCGCTCATGGCGCCTTCTTTCTCGACCTGCGTGAAGAGGAACCCGCCGACGACGGGCGCGAGGTCGCGGATCCGCTCGAGCACCGGGGTGCCGGTAGCGGTTCGCCAACCTTCCACGACAACGTGACCGCGCTCCGCGTCCACCGCGGCGATCACGCGCTCGCGCGGCAGGGCGGCACAGAAGTCCGGGCTCGCCGCTGTGCCGATCATGATCTTCGCGGCGCCCGCGTCGAGCCACGCGCGCGCTGTGTCCAGATCGCGGATGCCGCCGCCCACGCGGCATGGCGCCCGACGCACCATCTCACGGATCAGGGCCGCGTTCGAGCCCCCTCCCTTGCCGAGCGCGGCGTCGAGGTCGACGACCGCGACCTCTCCGGCCACCGCGAACTCCTCGAGCCGGGCCAGGGGGTCGCCGCCGTCGAGCACAAAGTCCCGGCCCCCGCGCAGCTGGACCGCGCGGCCCTGCATCAGGTCGATGCTGGGGACGATCATCGCCGCACCCGGATGCCACGAAGGGAGAGATCGGCCTTGATGCCGTCGACGGTGTCGTCGCCGTCATGGAACACCGACGCCGCGAGCACGGCATCCGCGCCGGCGCGGAACGCCTCCGCCACGTGCTCGCGCTCGCCGATCCCGCCAGACGCGATCACCGGCACCCGCACCGCACCGAGCACCGCCCGCAAGAGCTCCAGGTCAGGACCGGCGCGCGTCCCGTCGCGGTCCCAGCTCGTGAGCAAGATCTCCCCGGCCCCGAGGCCTGCAGCCTCCCGCGCCCACGCCACGGCGTCCGGTGGCCCGGGCTGGCGGCCGCCGTGCGTAAGTGCTTCCCAGCCGTTCCCGGTGCGGCGCGCATCGATGGCGAGGACCACGCACTGGCGGCCGAACTCGGCGGCGAGCTCGGAGAGGAGGGCGGGCCTTTGAACCGCTGCCGTGTTCACGCTCACCTTGTCCGCGCCGGCGGCGAGCAGGCAACGCGCGTCATCCACGCTCCGGACCCCGCCGCCGACGGTGAGGGGAATTCGAATCGCCGCGCGCACCCGGGCCACCGTCTCGAGCTGCGTGGCGCGCCCTTCGGCCGACGCCGCCACATCCAGCACGACGATCTCGTCGGCGCCCTGACACTCGTACAGCGCCGCCTGTGACGCCGGGTCCCCCGCGTCCCGGAGATGCTGGAACTGCACTCCCTTCACCACCCGACCATCCCGTACGTCGAGGCAGGGGACGACCCGCGGCAACAGTCCCGGGGTCGAGCCGGCGAGGGCCGGAGCGGGCGCGCCCTTCGCTCCTGCGAGCCAGCGCTCGAGCAGCGCCGCGCCGTACGCGCCCGACAGCTCGGGATGGAACTGGCAGGCAAGGAGACGCTCGCCGCTTTTCTCTAGCGCCGCGACGAACCGCACTCCGTGCGTCGTCCAGGCGGGCACCCACCCGGCTGGGGCCTCCCGCAGCGCGTATGAGTTCGCGAACGCCGCCACGCCCGTCGCGACGAGCCCGTCGCCGGTGGCGGTAACGGCGTTCCAGCCGAGGTGCGGCACGCGCACGTCCTCGGGCAGGCGACGACAGATGCCGGGGATGACTCCGAGCCCGGGCACGCCCGGCGCTTCCTCGCTCGCTTCGCACAGCATCTGCATTCCGAGGCACACGCCCAGGAGCGGGGTGCCGCGGGCCGCCGCTTGGGTGACAGCCTGGTCGAGCCGGCGCGCGCGCAGGGCCCCGAGCCCGGCACCGAACGCGCCCACACCGGGCAGCACCACGCGTGGCGCGCCCCGCACGACGCCCTCATCGCCCGTCACCACGACGGTCGCGCCGAGGCGGCGGAACGCGCTCGCGATCGACGCGAGGTTCGCGACGCCGGAATCCACGATGACCACATCATTCATCGCGCCCCCCCTTCTCCCCGAGCGTGCCCTTGGTGGAGGGCACATCGTCGAAGCCGGAGCACGCCACCGCCAGCTTCAGCGCGAGGGCGGTCGCCTTTGAACGCCGCCTCGGCGCGGTGGTGATCATTCTCGCCCTTCAGCACGTCGACGTGCAGCGTGAGCCGTCCCGCGGCCGCCAGCGAGCGCAGGATGTGCGGGATGTTCTCGCAGGCGAGCCCGCCGATCGCTTCGCGGGAGAGGTCGAGCGTCACGTCCGCGTACGACCGTCCCGACAGGTCGACCACGGCGCGCGCCAGCGCCTCGTCCAGCGGGGCGTACGCCCAGCCGAACCGGTTCACGCCCCGTCGCTCGCCCAGCGCGCGGTCGAGCGCCTGGCCCAGCGCCAGCGCACAGTCTTCGGCCGTGTGGTGGTCGTCGACATGGAGGTCGCC